>Ga0099823_1004490_pt1 | contig 13650 bp, 8 predicted proteins | sample CowpearedBW_FD_76831 | JGI IMG/M metagenome (GOLD analysis project Ga0099823, IMG submission 76831) | Root nodule microbial communities of legume samples collected from California, USA - Cow pea red BW | ecosystem: Host-associated > Plants > Roots > Nodule | place: USA: California | collected... | reverse complement strand
GATTAGGCAAAGTAGTTTGAAAATTAGAACCAACATCCCTAAGTTACTTGGTGTGTCTTTTTATTTGATCTATACCTTATTTTAATATCATATTAACTCATCAGACTTTTAAGATGTTCTCGAATAGGATAAAGAATCTATACTAAAAGAACGATAGATTAAGAAATGATAAAGACATGAAACTCAACTTTAAATAAAAAGTGAAAACAAATAAAGGAAAAAAAAAGTTTTCAAAATTTTACAAAGTTCGGAAACAAAATTATTATCCAAAATGAAAACATAAAATGTTTTAAACAATCAAACTTGTTGTTCAATGGTAAAGAATTGAATGTGTTGCAATTCACAAATTTAAATGTTAACATTGATTTAAAAGTTAGAATTTTGTAATGATAACCAAACAAAAAATATGTTGTATAAGTAAAACTAATAAAGCATTAAAAATATAAATAAAATTATTTATATTCTTCAAAAATATAGTAAAAGATTATAAAATATTAGTAAAAAGAAAAATCAATTACATTCAAACTATTATGTTTTAGAAAAAAACAATTGCTCTCACATTGAGAATGTAAAAATAAAATGGTTTTCTAAAATAAATCAAATGTCTTTCTATGAACGAACAATGTAAAGAATAGTGTAACGTATTTTTCAATAACATTAATTGAATAAAATAAGATTCAATGTCATATGAAATTTAAAACTTGAACAATATAAAGGTTTTAACTTAGTCATGATTAAATTTCTTGTTATTTTAGTTTTTATTCATTATCAGGAGTTTCGTGCGTGAGACTTGGATATGTAAATTAATAATGCATATTCGTAACTTCCAAATGGCAACATTGTAATAAAGGTGTAAAATTCGTATTAAATTATAAAAGTTGTATATCTTTAAAACATTCCATTCTTAAAATCAGCATAGAAACATAAAAGTAATTTAAATTGAAGTGTAATTACAACTTAATCCATAATTACTCAAAATCCATATTAGACTAAATATAATTTTATTCCAAAAAATATCATAAACACATTAAATATTGTTAACAACAGTTGATCCTCTTGTACGCATATAAGACTGAGACTCACTTGCATCACTAGTTTGCTAAAATGATAAAAGAAAATTGTTAAGGTGAAATAATCAATGACACAAGTGTGATTTGCAAGAATAAGAAGAAAACAATAACACAACAAATTACAAAGTAAACATAAAACTATGTAAGCCATTATTTAGTTAACTAAACATAAGTGTGATTTCAGAATCATCTAAATGATATTTTAAAAAACCATGCTCCAATTTTATCATTTAAAACCATAAATTACTGTAATTAAAATTGTATAGCATGCAAACATAAGAGTAAAAATGTAAATGAGTTGAGGAGGGGAAAAGATATTGAGGAAAAAGATTATTAAACTTTGATGCATTCACGAAGGAACTATGAAAGAAATTAAAACAATATATTTGCAATCTTGTCCAATGAGGTGAGAATAAAAGACACTTAATGTTATTGCCTGGTAAACAATTTTTGCTACTCGTTTTATTGTCAATTCCAATTGCATTAATGCATCTTTAACAAGCATGCAACCAACCAGAGCAACAACTAAGTTGACCTTCTTAGGACATAAAATACCAAAAGACAAGGTGTGTAAAAAGTACAATGAGTCAGATATGGATAAGACCCCCAAAACAATCAATCAAGATAGTTTACACATCAAACCAAGCAAAGTATTTCAATAGCTTTAAAATTATGTTCAAACTTGTCAGTAAAAGTTGATACATGTTGATTAAAATAACATAAGTTTCTTAAGAAAAAAAAACTATGCAATGCCACCACATGAATGAAATAAAGCAGTCTAACTTTTTAATGTTTGTATTACAGTTGTGCTGAATATACTTGTGATAATACAATGATACTTGTTCATATTGCCAAATCATTGATTTTTTCTTAGCCTGCATTTGTACTTACTAGAAAATCAAATACACAATTATGTGGATACCTTGAAGGATAGAAATGGAGACATAAAACAATATAATTGGTAAAGAGAACAAGGACGAAAAACTATGAAACTGTTAAGGATTCTTAAACCTGCTTTATTCCCTTTAATATTACTTAAACTTTTGGCATACATGTCTAACAAACTAGTACTTAAACAAATGCTCAAAGGCACCGTTGCTATGAGCCAAACTTTCGTTCTTCTTGTCCAATGTCAACCCTCACTCAATGAATGTGACCAAATCATTAACTCACTTTACCACTCACTAAATATTGTTTAAAAGGGTATAAACTAAAAATGCAGGAAAATGAAAGATAATAAGGCTAGAGAATGTGAAGAAAGTCATCTTTTCATACCCTGAGATCATCATAATCCAAGACACTGCACTCAACTTAGGAATTTCATCAAACACGTACTAAGCAACAACAACATCCCCACACACAGAATACATCGCCATCAAACTATTACCCACAAAAATCTTAAACACAAATGTTCAAGAATTGGATGTTTTTAATAACTTTTCTAGATTAATTTCTTTAAACATATTGTGTTAAAATTGTTAAAGTTTTCATATTAATAACTTACATAGATCTTTAAACACCACCTTTACTTATACATAGACATGAATCATTGAAGTTTCAGATGATCAATAAACATATGCAAATATGAGGTTTTCGTGAACTTGCTAAGTTATTTTAGTGGACCAACTCCCTCACCCTTGTAGTGTTCAACAGAGCCATCAACTCCAACATCGAAGCCACGGACCCACCGTGTCTTTAGGGTCGAACACTCTAAATGATTCAACTGCCTCCCATCACCATGCCTTCATCGTCCACCACTACTTGGGTAGTTGAATCCAGTTGAAAAATTTTCAAACTTTTTCAATCAAAGAAAGGGGACCTCAAATTGTGTTTAGGGTTCAAAAATATGAACATCAAAGGGGAATGTGAATGAAACTTTGTGGAGGTGAAAACATGAGATGAAAACGTGAGACAAACACGCTAAGAGGGAAAGTTGAAAATGAAATAAAAGTGTGATAAGTATGAAAAATACTTATTATTTATGTTTGATTGGACCTCTTAATTATATTCATTCATGTGTTTTGTGGGAAGTCTTAGGGTGTTTTTAGGTTAGGTATATTTTGTCTTTTATTGGAGATTATTGTATAGGAAAGTGAAGGATTGGAGGAGAAGTGAGGTTGTACTGTCAAGACCGTGTCGCCCAGCGAGCATGCCAAGTTGCCCAACGAGATTGCCAGGTCGCCCAGCGAGAAAGTCATCTCGCCCAACGAGAAGATGATTTTCTAAAGTGGTTATAGTTTCGAAAGTTACACGAAACTGGTGGGCTGGTGTGTGGGAACGCAGCAAAGCCAAAATAAAACATGGGAAAGGCCATTCTATGGCAAGAAGAACTCAAATTACTTCATTCATTCCGTAAATTTCATCTATCTTTTGTGAACTAGATGCTTAGGAGTGACTAAACTCCTCTTTCATTGGGGTTGGATGTAATGAACTTGTACTCTCTGTAATTTTCCTATGCAATGTAATCTTTGTCTTTGTTCATATGTTTTATCTCAATTATTAATGTGCATGATGGAAATCTTTTCTATTTGGTTGTATCTAATCATTGGGAAATGAATTGGAACTTAACCTTGGATAGAACAACCATGAGATTGGGTTCTAGGAATAGATGTAATCTCTAGGTCATTCTAGACATCGAATCTTAATGGAAGTCGTGAATTAAAATAGTTAAGGAATTAATGTTTTGGCACATTGACTTAGAACTTGCTTCTAAAGAATTAGGGCTAGTATGCTTATGATGTGGATGTTTGAGCTAGATAGAGAGATTGTGTAGGAAATATTGTGTTAGTATGGTTCATGAAATCCAACCTTGGTGAAGTCTTTCCTAAATTATTCCATAACTTTAGTGTTTAGTAATTTTGCACTTTTATCTTGAATTAAATCAATCTTTAATGTTGTCATCATTGCTAAAATTAGTAAATAATTACAATTAGACAAGCAAACACATATCCCTTGGGAAAACGATATTTGGACTTCCATTTTACTACTTGTAACGAATTGGTACACTTGCCAAAAAGTTAACAAAGTGGGAAAAAACTTTAACTTGCCACTCATGTGCCTTAGTAAAAATGGATTATAATTTGTGTAGGCCATGAACCTCTTAAAACAAGAATTAAAACCTTCAATATTATTATCATTTTAGACAACCCACAAGATCATCCTAAATTATGTTAATTTGTGGGGCATTTTTATAACCTTCGCAAAATAACACTCATTAAGTATCATTTTTTTTGTAGTGATACTAACACCAAAGGACTTCATGTCGTGTGGATACCTGAAAATAGAATACTTCCTCTTGCAAATATGCTCAATATTAGGAAAAAAAACCTTTGTCATGATCGTGACACATGATGAAAGAAGCTTTGGTTCCAATACCTCAAAACATAATCATATTCAAAAGCAATAAATAAGGGTGAATAATTGGAGTTGACCAAATAAGTGCGGAACATGATTTACTACATTGTAAAGTGGAAAGAATTGTACTCTAACAATTGACTATAACTTTTTACATAATAGTAAACATTCAATCCAACAATTAACATCATAATAAGTTAACGAGTTCGGTTTCCAACAAGGCAAATGTTGAAGTGGAGATTGTTGCAAATGACATAAATTATCTCATGTCGAAGGGGAGATTCATGACTTTATGCTGACATCGTCTACTATGTTGCATGATGGATAACATCCTATTTTTGGTTATTTTTCCTTTCTAAAACTTTCTTTTTAGTTTAAATAAATAAGTTTGCATCTTTAATTAATTAGTTTTGTTGTTTGCTTAGGAAAATCTTATTTTCATAAAAGTAGGGTAAAAAGAGTGTTTTAGTTGTCTTTTATTGTCAATAGTTATGTTCCCTTAGAATCTCCTTTTTTTATAATAAATTTGCTTTGCCAAGACATCCTTTATCTTTGCTAATTTGTAAGTTGAACCTTACCTCTAATTTTTGCTTATTTACAGAGAGGCCACTAGTCAAACCAAAGGCAGTGTTGAGTTTCCCTCTCTAAAAGCTTGGTAGATCCCTTGCCGTTGAAAGAACGAAGAGAGAACACCCTTGATGTGCACAAAACTAGTTGATGCGCGATCAAACGTGACGAAGAGCAAGTTTGAAGTTAATCAAGAGCGTGAGAATCTGATATGAAGGAAGGGAGCCAACGCAAATCGAATGGATGAAACTTGATATGGAGGTGTGATCGTGGCAGAGTCATGACGAACGAGTAGAAGGAAAAGTCAAGTTGATGAAGGGCATCGAAAAAGGATTCAAGGCTACGATTCTGGTTCGAAGGGATCATGGTTAAGCAATTTTTGGGTTTTCTTTTCTAATTTGTTTTTTCTTTTCTTAGGGGTTTAAAAGAGGGAGAATTAGGTTTTTATGGGGGAACCTGGTTGCGCGAGAGTGAGAAATGTTTGGGGGTTAGGGTTCGTGTTCTTGTGGTCCTATGAGAAGAGAGAGGAAGTGTAATGTAAGAGGGTTCTCTCCACATCTAATGAGCGAAATAGTAGCCTTCATGAGATTATGGTTTTCCTAGTGTGTTAGGTGGTTCTACTTAGTTCACCCACTTAGAAACAAACACCAAGATTGGACTAAGAGACTTTCCTTTCACCATTTAAATTTTTAGCACTCTCTTTATCTCTTGTAAGCCTTTTGATTTTGGCAATGAAATGTTCTAATTTTGTTTCCATTTCAATTTCCAGTTTTGAGTTTTAGCTTGTGCTTTTTGCTTGTTATGATTTATTTGTATTTTATGTTTTCTACATTTCGTTATCGCGACGGGACGACGAACTAAAAAGAAATTTGTTTTGAAAATAGAGATTTGAAGTCGCTACCATAGTTTATTCTGGAAAACCACAAAAATAATATAAAGTCTGCGAAAACCAAATTTAGGGTCCGGGAGTCGATTATGTGTAAGGAAGGTATTAGCACCCTAGAGCGCCCGTCAAAAGGCGGTACCTTTAATTAAATTTGCAAAAGAGATGTGGTTATTTTAAATACTTACGTTTCCCACAAATAAGAAAATAGTGAAAAAACTATTTTTGGAGTGAAAGGGACTCGACAAGGGTTAAAACCTTGGTCCTACATATTCTCATTAAAAATGAGAAATCTGAGCTACGTAGTTCTTTACAAAAAAAAAAGGTCTAATTAATTTTTTTTTTAAAGTTGTTTTTTGACATTTTTTGAAAATGAGTGTCATGCAACGCGTGAGCCGGATTAACACCAAAAACATTTTTTATATTTGTATACTTGAAAAGGAGTGTCGTGTGATGTGAGCGGGCAATTAGACACCAAAACACTTCTATGATTTTTATTTTTTGAAAAGGAGTGTCGTGCGACGCGAGCGATCGATTAGACACTAAAAGAAAAAATAAAGAAAATAAATTTAAATTTTATTATTCTTATTTTTATCATTTTTCAAAAACTATTTTAATTTTTATTAAAAATATTTTATTATTTTAGAAAATTATGTGCTTGAAATGTGAGATTTAATTAGAAAATGGTAAAATTTGAAATAGAAAATATGAGTGCACAAGTGAGTATGTGGGTGCAATGAGTAAAACTACACATATGGAAACGGGGTGGATAAAGAGAAAACACGTGGTGCATAAAGTAAACGCATCCTACCCAAAAAAAAGAAATTAAAGGAGTGTGGTGTGTACTTAGTGAAAACGCATGTACATAAGGTAAAATAAAACTTAATGTAAGGGGTGTGGGGTTATTACATTGGGGAGTGCATGAAGTAAATAAATAACCAGAACCCAAATTAAAAGCAGGGGTCCGTGAATTAAATTATGGAGGTGCATGAAGAAAAATGAATCTCCCAACCCTAATTAAAACCAGCTTTTGAGACTAACACCCAAAGTTCATCTTCTTCCTTCCGCTAACGGCCACCATGAAAGCACCAATGCTGCCCATCCCATATGAGGCCTTCGGCGACACTGTTCACCAACAACAATCTACGCATCCACACCATCATATGCGTCCACCATTCAACGTTCATACTTATAGTTATGCAAGCAACGACTCGACTTTCGACGGTGTAGACCATCCCCATCATGCCACCACCAATAGTGGTGCTAGCCACTCCATTTCTCCTTTCTCAATCACGAAATCCCAATACATAGCAACCCCCTCTGGTTCGCGCTTACATTTTCATTGTCGGAAATGCTTGCCAATGTCGCCACTGTTTGCTATCATAGCCACCATCAACGTGTAAACAGAGCCACTGCAACAGTCTTTTCTCTCGTGCAAGAATTTCACTTCTCCATAACTGAACCCCAAGTTACTCCAACAACAACTCAAACTGCCTCCAACATTTCCCCCAATGTCAATGTTCACTACCGAACCCCTATTTGCTAGCGACAAATCAACTCTTTTTTATTTCTCTTCTATTTCAATTTCCTTAAACCCAATTCTCCTTTATTTTATCAATTTTCCAATTTTAATTGACTGATTAACAATTTCAGGCAAGCATCAGATGAAGAAAATTTGCAATTCATGCAATTAACGCACAACAATGATAAAGTGAGCCAAGCATCGAAGCAAAATTTGAAGATTGTTTACCTTATTTAATGTCTCAGTTTTGTGTTTGCAACCACTATTATCCCCCTAAATGTTGTTTATATCTTCTGTTGTAATTTTGGGTTTTCTGTGTTAGTTTTGAAATGGTGATTTTAGCCAAGTAGGGGGATTGAATTGGCTTTATAAAACTTTTTCGAAAGCTTAAACCTTTTTTCAATTGAATCTAATGGACTGCAAAGTTTGGATGTCAATGCAGCAGACCAATACACTTTCAGTCGATTAAAATATAAATCAGCAGACTAATTTGTTCTTGAAGCAATAAAACAGTCGATTAAAAAGACAAATCAGTCGACAAAAATACTATAGATATATGCAGAATGCAGAATTCGCAAATTCAACTCAAACAACAATTTTTTACATACAAGACTTGTTCCAATCAATATTTTTAACAAGTATACAACCTCATATTACACAAGAACGCAATAAATCATACCAAACATCAAATTGCTTGGTTTTCTTGAGTTTTTAAAGAGATTGAAAGTGAGTGAGATGAGGGAAAGAGAATTGCACAATTATTTTTATATTGGTTCACTCAATCACAGAGCTATATCCAGTTTACTAGGACAATCTGAGCTTGGTTTCCACAATATTCAAAAGTTTTACAAATCACACACCAAGATTACACTTTTGAACAAAAAAACTCATAAGATTTTTAACTCACACAAAAATCTAGACACACACCCTACAAGAATCACACTTACAAACCTGAAATCACATCAAGCAAACCCACCAAAGGCACAAGAATATCCAAACCTGATGGTGGTTGTCCCTAGCCAACCATACATGTGTTCTTCAAGCTACTCACAAGCCAAAGTGCCTCCAAGATCAACCAAGATCTTCAAAATATGAGTTGCAGCTTTGTATTACAGAGAGAGAGCTTTCCAGAGAAGAATGACAAACTTTCATGCACAAAAACTCAGATTCGCACCTCTGCTCGCGAAAACACAACTTATATAGTGTGATTTAAGTGAAAATAGTCGATTGAATTTTTCGTACAGTCAGTTGATTTCACTTGACTTAAGTGAAATCAGTAGATTGAAAAATAATTCAATTGACTGAATACATTCATACCAGAAACTATATACAACAAGTCTTTTAACCTGTTAAAACCCATTTTAACATATTAAAAGAGACACACTAAGGGACACAAGACATCTAACTTATGTCATATAGCCTACCAACATGATATAACATTAAACCATTGCATTTAACATGTTATTTTTAGATTTAAGACACTAAAAACATGATCTTCAAGTGGATCTTCATCAATCTTCATCAAACACCTATGATATTCATGCACATGGCTTTATCAATTCTTTGCTTCAAGCTTGCTTGTGCCAACAATCTCCCCATGAATTAATGAAGCCAACATCCTCGAGTTAAATTGATGAGCTAAGATCCATTGAGAAACCGGAAAAAGCTTTTGCATACAAGATACCAATATTCCAAACATACAACCAAGCAAAAGCACACAAGCATACATACATATCACATATGCATATGTTCCCCCTATCACTAATAATATGATTTAACTTCAGATTTTAGATTAAGTTTGCAGTATTATATGATTCCAGCAGATTTATTTTAGGTTTTCCAATTTGAACACAATTTTACTCATTTTTCTCCCCCTTTGGATTCATCAAATGAAAGTAAATGCATAAATCATTTTGGAAAGATGAAAATTTTCATTAAAGCATTAACATATGGGTGTATCAGGGCACCTGATACGAATATAAGCATAGCAGAACAAAAATAGAAATGAAAACTATAATATGAAGCTAAGACTGATATAATCAATCGACTGAAATAAGAAAATAGCTGATTAAAAAATTGGAACAAATAGATAGACACATAAAATGCAGCACGAAAATGCAATGCATGACCTATGAGCCATCCCATTCACTCATTCCTAGGGTTGTCCCTATTGTAGACATTGGAGAGGAGGTCATGAACATTATACAGCTGATCATCCAGGTCTTAGAACCTTGTTGTGCAATAAGCATGGTGTGCATTTTGTGCCATGTTGAGGTCTTGAAGCTGGTTAAGAACCATTCTCTCAAACTGGGACTATACAGGTCTAGTATTTTCAAGAGGGTTATAAAGCTCAATTGCCATGGGCTATGGTTCATCTTCCCTTTGGTTTCCTCCATTAGTACCCGCTTCATGGTCATTTGCTCCAACTTCAATATTTGCACCTTGATCTCCTTCAACCAGCCAAGTGTTGCCTATCTTGGTGAATCCCATCTTGTGCATATTTAGTGTAGAAACATGATTTAGAAGTCCAGTAGACTCCTCAAGCTCTCCTTCCACATCCACACCAAAATGCTTAATGAACTTGGAGATGAGCACCACATATGGAAGCTTGAAATTCGTGAACCTCTTTGCCTTCATCATATGGTCATGAATTGTGTATGTCCAGTCCACCATCACACCATTTTGAATACAGTACATCACCATAAGATCACCTTCATTCAAGATCACCTTACCCGAAATTTCAAGGAATGTCTTCAATTTTTGGGTTTTGAGATGTTGCTCAAGGTTGCCAAAATTCTCTACCCTCAGCCATGACATGCGAATCACCTTAGGAAGGATGATTTGCTTCCTATTGATCTCAATCAAGAAGGTCTGAATTCTGTCTTCATGGCCTTCAAACCATACCTCAAGCCTTCCTTGATTCATGGAATTTAGAGAGGATGGAGTAGGTGGGGTAAAGGTTTTATCATCTGAGGGGGTTGTTCGTGATCTTCTATGCATGGTGAAGTGTAGGTTTGGCTCTTACTAGCAAATTAGAATGCCAATGCATGATGCTTATGCAAATATTTATAGAATCAACATGTTGATTTTCAAAATCAGTCAATTAAATTATGCAGATATTTTGGTTTCAATGTAGTACAGGAAATCACAATCAATTAAATATGAGGGAATCTGTATCAGAGATGTAGTGATGAGTTTCCTATGCGTTTTATGAACAATCTACTTACAAATAGTTCACATCTAATGCATGCTCATTAGAAATCATGTAATTAAAGCACTTTATGGTCAATGCAATCTGAAAAGTTGATTTTAGCTGATGTAATAGTTGTTACATGTTGCTACTATAGTAGCAGTTTTAAGTGAAATCTATGTGTAAAATTTGCATTTGTAGCTGACTAAAAATATCAGATTACATGAAATTCACACCAGACCAATTTAAATCAAATATATGTGTTTTTTTGTGAGATTTAATATATTGAAACAATTCTAGAACACAAATTATGCAGATTTTGACAGTTTAAGTGAAATCTATGTGTTGAATTTTCAAATTTAGCTGACTAAAATTCTGGCAGTTTTCAAATTATGCAGATTTTTATCATTTTAAATGTAGCACACATGATCTAATAAGATTAACAAGCCAAACAAATATCAGCATATATTTTTCATGTCAAGAATACCTAATTCAGTTCTAAGCTTGTTGAATCTATCACATGCAAGTGGTTTAGTGAATAAATCCGCCAATTGATTTTCAATTTTCACAAACATGATTTCAATATCACCCTTTTTAATATGATCTCTTATGAAATGATGCATGATTTCAATGTGTTTAGTTTTAGAATGCTGGATTGGATTCTTCGTTAGGTTGATTGCACTTGTATTATCACAATAAAGAGGTGCCTTCTCTAGCTTTACACCATAATCCATAAGTTGATGCTTCAACCATATGCTTTGAGCACATGCATGTCCAACTGCTATGTACTCAGCCTCAACTCTAGAGAGTGCTACACATGCATGCTTCGTGCTATTCCATGAAATTAGGCTTGATCCAAGTAGATGGCATGTACCACTTGTGCTTTTCCTATCAAATTTGCACCCTGCATAGTCAGTGTAAGACACATGAAAATTAATTAATTAAATAATTAATTAATTAATAAATACGGGTAGAAAGCGCCTTTATGTCATTAATTATTGTTTAATGTGACGTGGAAAAGTACTAGCTTAAATGGTTGAGAGTACTTGGTTTGTGTGAGAGGACTTGGGTTCGAGTCCTATGTATGCCAATTATGTGTTGTGGTTTTATTATTTATTTATAATAAAATGTATGAGTATGAAATTGGTAATGTAAACTTATATTGATTGGAGTGTATCACCAAATGTGAATTTGTATAGTGGTTGTGCTTTGGCATTGTGAGTGGAAGGTCACGAGTTCAAACCTGGTAGACGACAGAACTTAACCTTTATTTTTACTAAACTTAGTTTGGAATGAATGTGGAAAGGTAGAGAGAACCTAGCAAATGGGGTAGCCAAGAGGGGGTTGGAAAACCACCAAATAATTAATAGAAGAGGAATTAAAACCCACACTAAGCCCAATTTCGTTTTCGTTTTTTTTTTTTAAACCCATCTTAAAGACACCTATAAAACCCAAAATTTAGGTAAAGGGAAGGGTTTTAGCAGTGTAGTGAACTGGTATAGAGAGGAGCACAGGATTGAGAGTGTGAGTTGAGTTTTGGGTGTGCAAGGGCTGAAGCAAGAAGGAGATTGTGAATCAAGGGTCCTGTATTTCTCAATTTTGATCACTAATTCCAGGTTAGGGATGCTGAATTTATGTGTATTTTATATGGTTTGTGTTACTGCGTTTTGGTGCTCAATTGGGATTTGTATGTGGTATGCTTTTAGGGGTATTACATGATGTTGTGATTGAGAAATTGGGTACTCTTGATGTTGTTTTCAATTCTTTGATATTTCACATGAGTTGAATGTGGGTTTGGGGTCTTACGTAGTCCCTTTGGAAAAGTAACGAGTTTAGTATTCAAATGGGAGGATAATTCGGTTATAAAACACGATTCTGATGTATTTTTGCCATTACTTTGTGCTGGTAATGATTAGTTGGTGTTTTGGTATTATTTTGGCGATGTGTGTGCGTGAACAGACTCGAAACCCTACAAGTCTCGCCCAAGCGGGTCCATCTCGCCTAAGGGAGAGTTGTAGAGTCTCACATTCGGTTCTAGTTTGTGGTTCTCGCCTAGGCGACCAAGAAAAGGGTTGAGCGACATGCTCTCTCGCTCAGGCGAGAGGCACTCGCCTAAGCGAGGTCGCGAGGAGAACCTAAGAGTTTTGAGCGCGATATCTCGCCCAGGCGAGAGGTTTTGAGTTTGGAGCGACTGACATTCTCGCCTAGGCGAGAGTGGCTCGCCTAAGCGAGTTCTCGAAGTGTGTTCTTGTGTGTTTTGTTGAATACTTGTCTAGGCGAGGTTTTGGTGTGGTTTTGGGTGAATGTGTGGCTCGCCCAGGCGAGAGGATCTCGCCTAAGCGAGATGACGTGTTGATTCTACTGTTTTAAGCTCGCTAGGCGAGGTGAGCTAGCCCAAGCGAGACTGAGGGCTTAGCTTGGGCGAGTGTCCCTGGCTTAAGCGAGTTTATGCGATTTTTTCATGTTGTAATTGCTTGTGGGTGTGATTTGGCTACTCTATCCTAGGTATAGGATGTATATGCATGTGGTGTTGTGTTTGGGCTTGAAGGACTAAGTCCAATAGGGGTCTGGGATGTGCTTGGTGGATGGACACATGATGGGCATGGAACTGGTTGAATTCCCATCAGCTACTAATGGGCGAGGAGTCCTTAGTATGGTGATTACATGTGTTGGGCACATGATGGGCAAGGAACTGTTATGTTCTCGTCGGCTACTATTGGGCGAGGAGTCCATAGTATGGTGATTGCGTGCGTGTCATGGTCCAAGTTATGAGGCTTGGATGATTTACTACAGGCGAGGAGTCTATAGGGCAGGACTATGAGCGGGATAGGCTCATAGGGTTGGACCACGAATGAGTTAGTTTTGTGGGAGCACAATGAAGTCCCAAGACCTAGTTCATGCATATGACTCATGAATGACTATGAGGTCATGGTCGGGTAATTTGATAATGAGATACTTAATTATGTTATTTTGGGATGGGTGGCATATTTACTTCATGTATCTGTTTATATATATATATATATATATATATATATATATATATATATATATATATATATATATT
>Ga0099823_1004484_pt1 | contig 13659 bp, 6 predicted proteins | sample CowpearedBW_FD_76831 | JGI IMG/M metagenome (GOLD analysis project Ga0099823, IMG submission 76831) | Root nodule microbial communities of legume samples collected from California, USA - Cow pea red BW | ecosystem: Host-associated > Plants > Roots > Nodule | place: USA: California | collected... | reverse complement strand
TGAATAGATAAAATATTTTTATTTCTTAAAACTATTCAAATCCCACGTCTGAACACAATAGGTTAACTTTTTACATTATAATAATTTCCAGTCCATTATATTTGAACATTTTTATTATGTATTATTTTAATATCATGTTATGTTTTTTTTTTCAAATTCGCAAATGATTAATTATCTTCAAAATTTTATTTTGAGTTAAGATCCATATATTTAATTTTTCTTCTAGATTAAGATTTTAAATTTACCAATTTTTTATAACAATTAATTTGAAAAAAGCCATAGAATAGAGAAGATATTTGCCTCGTTATAACAATGCCTTTAACATTTTATTTGATAGTCAACTAGATTTTGGACCTGTAAAGTGCATGGTCAGGTTTGTTTTCCAAATATTAAAATTGATTTCAGTATTTTTCTTTTCTACATAAAAGTTCAATGATATTATATTCTGGGAAAAAAATGTAGGGACTAAATATTTAGGAAAATTGGAAAAGTTAATTTCAATACATTAAATCTTACATTATTGAAGTATTTAGTAAACAAAATTGGATGTGGAAACTTTGATTAATTTAATCCTAAAACATGAATATTAAGTTTAATTTTCAGCAGTGGAGATCTTACTTTATGTGGGTACAATTTTGACCTAAAAGTTAGTAATTGAGAATTTTACAACTATTTATTCTACTACATTTAATATAAAGACATTCTTTAAATGTTTTGCTCTCTTTACATACTGGGCCCAAAAGTTCCCTTATTGGGTTGTGCTGTCAGGTCCATATTAAGTTAGACTGTTTTTTTCTACTCCCCCATTGTTTCAACTTCCATAAAGTGTTGAAAAGATCTCAAATATTTTTTCTTTCAATGTTTAGATCGCGAAATTTGAAAATAGTTTTTAAATATATTTTAGATTATATAATCACGTAATTTATAATAATTCAGTTACACAATATATGAAAACGTATTTGGTTGGATCTAGAATAAGTTATTAAATTATGCAATTCAAAATACCTCTTAACTCATGAACGATTCAAATTTAGCACTACACTTATGGAGGTACAAGAAGAAAGAAAGGGGTGCTAATCAGAAATTGCCTTTGCCGCTAGCTAATTCATAACGTGTTTTTTTAACTGAAAGGGGTCAATTTATTTTTAAAATTACCAATCTGGCTTTCCTGTAGGTTTTAAAGAAGTCTTCATATGTCTATGGATGGCTTTGAACTACGAAAATGAAGTCATCAAAGTAGATGATAATTTCTATATAAATGAAATTTTGCGTCATCAGCACTTAATTTGATTAACGGGTTAAATATATTTCTAGTCCGTTAACTTGTAGTAAAACTTTGAATTAGTCTCTTTTCGAAATTTTAGCTAAATTCTCTTCAAGTTTAGAAATGTTTGGATTTAATCTGTTTAACTATAAATTTATAAATTTTAACCAAATTTTGTTAAGTTTATTTGACGTTTCAAACACGTTTCACAACTAACATGGAAGCAAAAATGTGTTAAATTGTATAAACAACTCAAATGCTATCATGAAACGCGTTTGAAACATCAAATAAACTTAACAAAATTTAGTTAAAAAGACTAAATCCACAAATTTCTAGAGTTGGGAGATTAAATTGGACCACAGTTTCAAATAAGGACTAATTCCAATTTTTACCCAAAGTTAAGGAACCAAAAACATAATTAATCCTTTGATTAACACACTTAATCAAAAGAAATTGGAAATTGTCATTTTTCACGATCTTTATGATAGACTTCAGTTAAAATTTCTTTTGAATTGTAGTTGTCATTTTTTGTGACGACTTTGGTATAATTGATTTTAAACTGAAGTTGTCATTCTCTGTGGTGACTTCAGTGCAATGATTTTGAAGTGAAGACATCATCTTCTTTGAAGTGAAATCAATTGCATTAAAGTCACAAAAAGGGATGACGACTTTAGGATGTGTTTGCTTCATGGATTTTACGGAGAATGAATAGATCGATTTGAGGGATATAAAGAGGAAAGTGAACTTGTTTGTTTTAAGGGATGGAGAGGTGAAAATGAAAATATTTGAAAATAAAGTTAATGAAAATTTTAGGATGATTTGATAGATATGATAAATAGAAAAATATGTTTTAATAGATAAAATTGTTAGTCTACAATTTTATTATTATGGTTAAAATTAATATAAAATTAATGTTATTATTATTATTATTATTATTAAAAATGTTGTTATTATTATTATTATTATTAGTTTTAATATTATTATTGTCATTATTATTATTTTTAATTATGTACAATATTTAATAGATATGATAGATATGATAAATAGAAAAATATGTTTTAATAGATAACAAAGTTTTAGGATGATTTGATAGATATGATAAATAGAAAAATATGTTTTAATAGATAAAATTGTTAGTCTTCAATTTTATTATTATGGTTAAAATTAATATAAAATTAAATGTTATTATTATTATTATTATTATTAATATTAAAAATGTTGTTATTATTATTATTACTTTTAATATTATTATTGTCATTATTATTATTTTTAATTATGCACAATATTTAATATTATCGATAATTATTATTATTACGATTTAATTATTTTTCATGTGTTTTAATTTCACAGTTAACATTAGGACTTTTATGTTATCATTATTGTTATTATGATTATTATTATTATTTATAATAAAATTTATTAGTTATTAATAAAATTTATTTTTTTATTATTGTTAATTATTATTATTATTAGTTATTAAAATTATTTATTATTTATTATTATTATTATTATGGCCTTTATTATTAGGCTTAATTACTGGTTTGGTCCCTTAATTTGTTGGTTTAGTTCATTTTGGTCTCTTTATTATATTTTAATTCAATTTGGTTCTTTAATTCTTTAACAAGGTTCAATTTGATTTTTGTCGTTGAGTTATCTTTAACACTGTATCCGTATATACCACATGTCATTTTTGTAGAATTTTCAATCTTTTTATTATTATTTTTTCAATTATATTTAAACTTTTTAAAAAAATATTAAACTGTCATGGTTGTGATAGGTGTCAATATGAGATTTTTTTACTTTTTAATTTTTTTAATTTAAAATTAAAAAAAAACTGCCAAATGTCACAATTGTGTCACATGTCAAACTAATAGTGGTTGTTTTTAATTTAACCATCTATTTGAAATTTTAATTCAATTTAGTATCCATAATTTTTAAAATAATTCAATTTTGTCCTTTCTTATTTGAGACCAAATTAATAATTAAATTTAATTACAACTTATATATTAATATTAAAATAATTTCTTGTCATTTATACATCAAATCACCTCCTAAATACATACTCATGTTATTTTATTTCTTATATTTGTTCATTTGTAATTTTTTACACATGTAAAAAAAAATTGAATAGTTAGGTGGAATAATTTGATCTATAAATGATCAAAAATGATTTTAACATGTTTGTATAAGTTGTAGTTAAGTTTAATTACTAATTTGGTCTCAAATTGAAGAAAGACAAAATTTAATCATTTTAAAAAATAGGGAGACTAAATTGAATCAAAATTGTATATAGAATGACTAAATTGAAAATAACCATGGTTAATCTGACACGTGGCAAAATCATGAGCTACCACGTGACGTTTTTTTTTTCTTTAAATTAAAAAATAAAAAAAATCTCAAGTTAACAGATGACATAACCATGACGTGATACGTGGTAGTCTAATTTTTTTTTTAAATAAAAAAAAAATTAAAAATTTCACAAAATGACACGTGACATGTACGACACAGGGTTAACGTCAACTTATGGGCAATGAACAAATTGAACATTTTTAAAGAATGAGATGATCAAATTAAACCAAAAAATAATAAGAAAACCAAAATAAACCAAACCAATAAATCAGAAACCAAATCAGTAATTAAGCCTTATTATTATTATTAATATATGAAAAATAGTTAAACTTCATTTGTATACTAGTTTAATTTATAACTTGTAAATATTCAAGTATTTAATATATTTTATAATTCAAATAGTAAATGAGATTATAATAACAAACATACCATTAATTAAAAGTTAGGGACAAATTGATAATATAGTATGTGATAATGTAACTTTTTCTGCAAATCTTCTCTACTATATGACGAAATGAGTTTCAATTCTCACCCGTGAATTCATCCTCACAAATCTCTTGAAACAAATCAGAGTAGAGATAACCTTTCATTCCCTCCCTTTTGAATAGTACCCCGTAAGCAAACATACCCTTAGTTCAAATATTAAACGAAGTCGTTTTAGGGAATGATGAATTTTTCATTAAATGTAATTATCGTTAATCAAATTAGGTGCTCAGGATCGAACTTTAACCTAAGGAAGTTGTCATCTACTTACACAAGTGGTAATTTTTTTAGGGTAATTCAAATTGGTAATTTGAAAATAAATTCACCCCATTCGGTCAAAAAACCTCATAAAGTTGTTATATTATACTGATACATAATATCTTCCTAACCTCTCAAAAATCTGGCAATTTTCAGTTCAGGAAAAAAAAAAAGTTTGTTTTCAAACTTTTCTTTGTTTCTTTTTTATATGTTATTCATACATAATAACTTACTAATCTCAAGCATTTCTGCCAAAAAAAATCTTTGAATCACTTCTTTTCATTCACAGATTTGAGCCTAAATTCTTACTTAAAGATCAAATTCAATGTTATTGTCTATCAAAGATTTATTCGTACTTGTTCAGAGTTTATGCACCAGAGTTTATAATTGGCATGGATAGAAACTATGCAAATTTATAAATTGCCAAAACGAGGTTGATTCTTGAAGGTTTCTTAGAGTTTCTAATTAGTAGCATTTTATATTTCTTACAAATTTGCCAAGCCAACATGGTATTGCATTCGACTAAATGCTAAGAACTGTTATATCACTTTCCAGAGAGAATGCAATTTGAATTTTGCAAGAGTACATGCTTCTTATCATAATGGGAATCTCTCTTCACAGTGAGATCAATAATTTTTCCTCATTTCAAAATAATTAGCTAAATCCAAAGCCCCATTCCTGTTCTTCAGTTCTTGATGAGTGGCTCCTTTATGTCCTCCCACTCATTCAACCTCTTCTCTGCTTCCTCAACCTAATACACCAAAATTTTCATCACAAATTATTAACCTATTAATTACTGCCATAATACACAGTGTACTAATTTTATAGCTTTTCTCTTACCTCTTTATTCCAATCAGTTCTAAATGTGACCCACATCAAAATAATTGTCTGCAAAACGGTGCCACCAAGCATTCCCAACCATATACCCTGCACATAGACAACACCGAGTTATAAAATGGAAGAGTTTGGTGAGAAAGATTAAATAACAGCATTGTGTTTGAACTAGAACATACCTTTGCATTGAGTTTGAAATAGAAACCCATAACCGAACCCAATGGAATGCCAATTCCGTAATAGCAACCAACGTTTACGTACGCAACAAAAGTTTGCCATCCACATCCAACAGCCACCCCTTTTCATAAACCATGCATGCATCAGTTTCAAAAATTCTTAAAAACTTCAACTTTTAATTTAGATGTGAAAGGTGAGAGTTGGAAGTGGTGGTGATACCAGACAAAACAGGTTGAATGCCGTTGAGAACAATGGAAAGGGCAAGGAGGGGACAAAGATCTGAGACTGCAGCAGCTACCTCTTCGCCTTCGGTGAAGGCATAGCTAATAACATCTCTCAGCGACAATAGCACCACTGCTATAATAACTGATATTATGAAAGATATCACTGTCACCACCACCACAGAAAATGAAGCTGATTTTGGATTTCTTGCTCCTAGCTCGTTGCTCACTCTCACACTGCAATCAAAACCCACCCTTGTCTCGGTGAAACCGAAAACGAAAGAAGGAATTCAGTTGTAAATGAAGGAGAGTCAAACCTTGCAGCTGCGTTGAATCCAACTGAGATCATGAAAACCCATCCAGAAAGTGTGGTGCTGCAACAAGAAATAACTGTTAGTAATCGCAGAACATAAATAAATATAGTTAAATTAAGGTACTGAATTGGCTGGTTGGTGGGTGGGTGGTGGGGGATGTTTGAAATTTCAAAGCTTATCCTGACAGTAATTACTTCTCAAACAGATTTTTCCCCTTACACCAGTTGAAAGGACACCAATAATATATATACAAACAAAGATCATTAATATCAATAGCTAATAGCTAATCATAATTAAGTGTGACCGTTAGGACAAGAAAGTGATGGACCACAATAGCTCAAAAAGGAAAGGGAAAATTCTAAACAGATCCACGAGTTTGATTCCAAAATGGAATGAGACTGGTTTTGAAACGCAACCTATCATACTACTTTTTGTTGCTCACTTTTAAAAAAAGTGTCATCGTTCACATTACAGGAGGCGACGCCAAACGTCGTTTTCCTTACTTGTTGCCTTCTATAGAAAATACAACAATACAAAAAGATTAAAAAAGGAAAAAAAAAGCACTGAACCTTTTTACAAAAAGAAAAATAAAAATCAGCATTGTCAATTATCTTATAAATTTTTAATAAAAATATAAAAAAGTTAAGAGAATATTGAATGTCTAAGCTAATATTATGTCATGTTTAAAATTAGCAAACGATTAATGGAAGATTGTAGTTTTATGATTTCATTGTTTTAGGTCACTAAACTACAAATCATGATTTAATAATTGAAGTGAGATTTTATTATGTAACAAAAAAGAATGATAAGAAAGAAAAAATAGACAAGGGCATGTGTTGTCACTGTTATTGTATCTGTGCATGTCCTGTGACACCAAACACGTATCTTTCTTTCTGCAATACTATATTACATTAGACCAATTACAAGTCAATGTCAGCAGCTACAAAACAAGTTACTGATTCATATTTCTTTTAGTTGTCAAAAAGTCTTACGTCAACATTTTTTGTATTTTACCAGCCCAGTGGTGTTGCGTGTGGCACGGAGATTGGATTTATTCGTTGTCAAATAAGAGTTCTACTCAAATTCAAACTTTTCATTCATATTTATCCTCTACTGTTATCACGTGATATTTGAACACCACAAAATATACACTGAACTTGTAAGACACTTTCTAATAAAATTATTGATTTTTATTAAGAAATTATAATCTTTCATAAACGGGTCTAACTTTTATACATGAAGTTATTTATGATTTTATTTGGCTGGAATCTTCCTATAACACAATCTAGAGAATAGATTCTACTGCCCAAAAGAATAACCTTCCCACCAGACGAGACACTGTCCCAACTTTCGTACTCTGAATAAACCCGTTTAGGAAAAAATGATCTTAAGTATAAATTTTATTTAAAACAACCATTATAAAAAAAATCAATAATATTTCCTCCATATGGTCAGTAAAATCAGGAGCACGGTCATAATAATTTTGTAAATCAAAGAATTTATAAAAAGGATGTGATAACTTTTACTATTAAGATATATACAAACATTAAAAAAAACAGGATAATGATATCACTCATATTTTTTTGACTTTCTTTATTATATGGGTCATTAATTAATTAATGTATTACTATTTAAAAAAAATGAATGTTACATACTAATTATCATGTTCCATACTAAGTCGTAAAAAATGAGGGTAAAAATATAATTTTTCAAAAAAATAATAGATGTTAATGAAAGGTTAAAGTAATTATTAGCCTGTTTTTTTGTTTAATCATCAAGAAAAATATTTGTGGTAATGACGGGAAAAAAATTGTTAAAACCTCATTGGAAAGAGTGATGAAGAGAGAATGAGACTAACCAAATGGAAAGGGAATCGAGAGCCAACTCAGGCTCAGGAAGCAATCCCGCGAGCAGAACCAGAATCTGGAAGTACCAGGTCTCGAGGCAGAGCATGACGGCGGAAGCCGCCGAGAGTTTGAAAAACTCCGGCAACCCCGAAAACGCTTCGATGGTGAAGCCGCCCCAGGTCTGCTTGCACCGCTCACTCTTCACGATGTAAATGAACTGCGCCACCACGATGACCCACCAGGAGATGCTGAGCACCAGCGACGCGCCAAACAGGCCCATCCCCAGCTTGTTCACCGCCACCCAACTGAACACGAGGTGGAACACGAGCGTGGCGCACGAAATGTACGAGCTCGGCGCCACGATGCTCTGCGCCTGGAGAAACTTCTGGATGGGGAAGTTCACGGCGTACGCGAAGATCTGAGGGATGAGCCCGTACACGAAAAGCGCCGCCGCCGACGCGATTTGCGGCGACTCGCCGAGAAACAGCAGGATTGGTTCCGCTAAGACGTAGATTACGGTTAGCAGAAAACCCGCGAGTGTCAGCAGCACCGTGGATCGTTGCAGGTACACGCCCAACATGTGGAATTTCTTCGCCCCGTACGCTTGTCCGCACAGCGTCTCCACGGCACTTCCCATACCCAACTGTTACAATTATTTGAAAAACATCACTCAGTTATTATTCCGAATGAATCAATTACTAACGAGATGAAATAGAATTAGGGTTTATACAGTACCATGAGACCATAAGCGAAGATTTGGATGCCATTGTTTCCGAGGGAAGAGGCGGCGAGTTCGAGGTTACCGAGGTGGCCGGAGAAGATTTGTGTGGACATGGACATGACATAGTTGAGGAGGTAGACGATGACCGCGGGAGCAGCAAGGTGAAAGAGGAGCTTGAACTCGAGCCATGTTGCTGGACCAATACGCTTGGAGTAAGGGATGCTGGTATCTGTGAGTAGGTTCTCGAGTTCATGACTTGACCCATGTCTGGAACTGAAAGATCGAGAAAAAGAAGGTTGTTGTGGTAACGATTCTTCTGGAACCGTCAAAGGCTCGTTAACCTCCTTCTGCGCTGATTGAGAATCCATTTCCACCACCTTCTTTCTCTCTGTGACCCTTTCTTTTCTCTCTCGCCACACCCTCACCCACAAAACAAAACGCTGCTTCCAAAATCACCTTCAACAGAGTTATTATATACTAAAACTTCCAATTTCTTTTACAACCTAAATTTACTTAAATTCAATAATTTATTATTAATGTGATATGCAATACAAATTTAAATTCGTGACCGAGACGAGGAAAAGTCCTTTTTGCCCTTCTCAAAATATGTTTATTTCATGTGGTTGTGATAATTTCTCACAATACGTTCATACTGTCATTGTCTTTCTTCTAAATTTCTCGTGTCCATCGTGATGGGTAAAGAAAATCAAACCACTTTTATAAGTTTATTTATTAATTTAATAATAATAATAATAAATAATAATATATTTAAATTGATATTACTTTGATGGGTTAAAAAGGGAATTAATGTAAGAACAAGAACGTGGACATAAAATAAAGAATTAGGTTAACATAATTGACTACTTTTCATTCTTCTACCAAACAATCTTTTAATGAGATTTTATAATAGATGATCATGATGAGATCTTGTGTTTTTTTTTAATTGTTTTTAGTAAAGAAATAATAAAAAATGTGTTTTTTTTTTTTAAATTGGGTAGATGTATGAAATGATGAGATTTGTAGCAGGTAGATATAGACGTGTGAGACTGCACATGGTAGCTGAGGACCATACACGACCATAGGGGGGTTGCTAGTCATTGCACAATTATTATTCTAAAAAAATTCAATGTACATCTCTCAATAAATAAAAAATATTTATTTATTTTTGAATTGATTCATTTTAATTTGTTTTATATTTTAAAATTATTTTATTGAGATTGGACTGGTATTCGATAAAAAACAATTAGTTATTTATATATCATCATCTTATTATTTTCACAGATTCACAACACAGATTCCTCTCACTAGCATCCTTTTCCAACTATTAACAAAGTATCACCGATTCAAAACACTACAAAAACAAATGAATTTTGAAATTGTTTCCATCAGATTATTCAAAATTTACTATTAATTAGAAAAAATGTTAATTTTTAATACATAATATTAAATAAATGTAAAAAGAGTATTAATTATAATTAATTTATTAACTTAATTATCTAAAGTCTGTAATAAATATTGTTATCCGAATAATTCTATAATAACTATAATATAAAAATTTCCATTTTAAAACTTGAAGCTTATTTGGAAAAAAATGTTAATTTTTTCATTGTGATTGAGTGAAAAATTTAATTAAATGTAATTAATATATTAACTTGATGAGTTGTTAGAAAATACAGATGATAAAAATTGAAATTTAAGTGTGATTTAAATTAATTATCCCAGTTAATCTTTTAAATAGAAACTTAATGTTAACTATTAAAAATTATAATTACTATGGTAATAAATTAGTTTTATGAATATCTTTTATATTTGGTAGGAATTTTATTAATTATAACAAACTTATTATTGTATTGTGTTTATTGATTAGTAAAATATTTATTAATATGTAAAATAATTATTGGTAATTATTGTTATGTTTTCATATTTATTTCTGCGTAAAATTATTTATTGTAAACTGGTACATTTAAAATGATAAAATAAATAATTTAAATAAATATTAAAAACACATTACATATAGCACCAATATCTTTAATTGTCAAGACAATAAGAATGACAAATGATTTTAAAAGTGTAAAAAGGAAATTAAAAAAATGTACTCTATTTTCCTCAAAATAATAAGTGATGATTCATATGTCCATTAGATGATGTTTTGTAAATAATTTGTATGGACAAAAAGCTCAATAAATAAATTATATATATATAAAAATTAATTAATTAATGGACCGGTTAGTTAGTATGATACTAATTTAGTAAGGTGAGTTCATTAGTTAGCCCACTTTTTAGTTAAGATTCAAACAAATTAAATTTCTAGTAATGAAAAGTGCAACATATTACTAAGTGATCAATTTTTCATTCAAATCTTTTTATTTTCTAGTTTTTGGCACATTGCTAATACAAAAAATATTGTGAACCTGAAAATTGTACCATTGGATTCTTTGAATAAATATACAAAAAATAATTAAGGTTCGAAAAATTAAGTCTCCCATGATTTAGAAAAAATGCTAGTAATTTACCTAAATGACTAATTTTTCCTGTGAACCTTTTTTAAATTTTGGTTTGTTGTTTACATGGTCATGCAAAATCATTATAAACTTGAGAAATAGTACAGTTTGATTATTTGACATATATTCTACGGATAATAACTATGGTTTTGAACAAATAAAGTTTACTATAATCATGGAAATTCATAAAGTTAGTTAGGTGATGACCTTTTTCTAGAAATATTCTTCTTTCTAGATTTGATATGTTGTTTACACATTAATGCAAACATATTAAGGACCTGAAAATGCTGTTGTTAAATTCTTTCACACAACTTCAAGAAACAACTAGGATTCAAAAAAGGGTCAAACTAATCAAGTGTTCCATAATTCTGAAAAATTGAAGTTACCTATTTGACCACCTATTCTTATGATTCTTTTTTTCTCATTCGGGTCTTTAACATAAATTCTACAACGAGTAACTATGGTTCCAAGAAATTAAGTTTCCATCACTTTATATATAAAAAAAATGTTAATTTACTTAAATGATCAACTCTTTTTCTATAAACTTTTTTTTTCTAGTTGCCACACATTGATTAATAGTTTCTGTATGAAATTATGAATCTGGAAATGGTTTCTTTACATTACATCGATAATACAAGCAACAACTAAGATTCAAATAAATCAAGTCTCTCATAATATCTAAAAAAAATGCAATAATTTACTTATCTTATCAACTTTTTCTTATAAGTTTTATCAATTTTCTATGATAAGATTATGGATTCAAAATTAATTTTATTAAATTCATTAACATCAAAGAAAATTATGTGTTATCGATGGTCCTTATTAATTAGTAATAACATATATTTGTCAATAAATTGTGTTTACCAACAAGTAGAAATTTGTTAATAAAGTGGTTATCGGTAAAGTTTACTGACAGATACAAACATTCGTCGTTAAGTACCAAAAATCTCAAGTTTGTCGATAAATATTTGTAAGTACAAAATCGTCAATAATATCTACCAATGAAATGTGTGATAAGATCTTCTTCTTCCTCCTTCTCTCCCTTTTCTTACTTGTTTTTTTCTTCCTCCTTGCTGCTTAACGATAGTCGTGCTACCTCCTTCGCCACCCGAGGCCAAATCGTCTGTTATAGGCCTCGGTCCTTTGTCACCCGAGGCCAAAGCGTGCGCTGTCAGTGGCAGTTTTGTAAATCTGGGTGCCACAGATGGGTTATAGGCTTCGGTTGGTTGAGAACCGAAGCATAAAACTGGTTATATGCTTCGGTTGTTTTGGGACCCGAGGTAAAATACTGAGAAAATTTTCAAAAATGCCACCGCCTCCTTATAGGCTTCGGTCCCGCAGTAACCGAGGCTTATAAGGCGAGTTAAAAAGCCCGTTCTGCACTAGTACTGGTCCATGTCATTTTTATTGTTTGGGTCTCATCCTCTTCTATTTGTCCTCATTTTCCTCCACCTCCTTTTCTAACTCAAGCTACCATTAGCACTATCACCAACAATGATTGATGTCACAAACGCTTGTCATCGGTGAGCCTTTGCGTCACCCACCAGCCTCTACCTTATCCCTAACCACCTACTACTACTACTACTACTACTACTTTCCCTTTTCCTCTTCTCCTTCTTCGCTTCTTCTTTTTACTCATCTTCCCTTGATATAATATAAAGCTCTAACAAATTAGGTGAAAATTTTATCGCAAAAGTGTTGACGAATTTAGTGACAAAAATAGACCATCGGTGATTGTGATGGTGAGAACAAAAATATCTATCGGTAATTGCGATGATAAGTTACCGAAGAAAAATTCCAATGAATTTTACAAACTCATCTCATTTCGACGGAAGCACTGGCGGAACTAGGACTTGAAAGGGGGAGCCACGGCTCCCCCATTTTTTTTTTGAATTTTATATATATATATTTATATATTTTTTAAAATTATATTATATATTATTTATATTAAAATTATATTATGGAAAATTATAATAAAAGATAAAAGAAAAAATTTTAATAGAGACATTAATTTATAAAAGAGATTAAGGTTTTTTTCTGACTATAAGATCTTTTTATAATGTAAATTATTATGAAAGTTTGTGAAGAGAGATAAATACAAAGGTTGGGAAATAGAGGTTGGAAACACATAGATTGAGATTCATGTATACATTCTTACATGATATATCACAAATCAAGGTTAGTATCTTATTATGATTTATGCATGTTAGTTTATGATTCTTTTTAGGATGTTTTTTCCAAATTAAGTTTATCCCAAATTAATATAATCCCTAATTATGATTTTAGGGTTTCTTTTATGAAATTGGCATGAACCCTAATTATAATTTTTCCTAAATTATTATAATCCTTAATTATGAAATTTAGGGATTTTGTGTTTTTCGCTACCTATGGTAATTTTTTTTTAAGTTTTGAATTTATACAGTATTGATGATTTAATTAAAGTAGTATGAGTTTTGTTATGTTTTGCATTGTGATAATTGTGATTCGTGAATATAAATTTTATTTTTTCTAAATAGGAAAGAGGTGATAAATTTATATTAGAAAGATTATGATAAAAAGTGAAAAAATTGATTCTTTTTTTTCAAAGATGAAGGTTTGTGATGAAGATGAAAAAGAAATGCATTTACGTTAACTAAGCTTGAGAAATTTAATAAGAACCAAGAATTTAAGACAATATAAAACAAATCTCT
>Ga0099823_1004481_pt1 | contig 13660 bp, 6 predicted proteins | sample CowpearedBW_FD_76831 | JGI IMG/M metagenome (GOLD analysis project Ga0099823, IMG submission 76831) | Root nodule microbial communities of legume samples collected from California, USA - Cow pea red BW | ecosystem: Host-associated > Plants > Roots > Nodule | place: USA: California | collected... | reverse complement strand
TATATATATATATATATATATATATATATATGTGTGTGTGTGTGTGTGTGTGTGTGTGTGTGTGTGTGTGTGTGTGTGAACTACTAAATGAATAAAATAATTGTTGAGATAGTTATGTATGGGTGGGTTGTCTATAAGGCTATATGAATGGTGTAATGAGGTATGAGATATATGGATTCATGAGTAGTATTGATTTAGAGATGTGAGATGCGTGATTGATACGGGTGGGGAGGTCCGTATCTTTTGTACTCTTGTGTAGGGATACGAGCGAGGAGGTTCGTATGTTTTGTGCTCATATTTGAGGCTACTATGAGCGGGGAGGTTCATAGTAGGTGTTTATGCATGTTGGACTACGAGCAAGCAGGTTCGTAGAGTTGGACTACGGGCGGGGAGGTCCGTAGGGTTGGACCACAAGCGGGTAGGTTCGTGGGAGCATGATAATCCCTAATGACCGAGGTGATGAATGAGTCTATCTCATATAGGTTATGAGATTGGGCTAGAATGTTATTAAGAAGTCATTAAATAAAAATTAGCTAAGATAGGTTGGGTGATGGTCGATTCTTATTAAGTATTGATTGTATTATTTTTCTTTCTCAGCTCACACTTTCTACTTGTGTTTGGTGATGATCGTGTCACTTGTCACGTAGGAGCAGATGTGAATCCAGGTGAGCATGCTGATGCGTAGGGACTGAGCGGGGCAGATCATGGGATGATTTACTCTATGTTTTAATTTCAGACAGTTGTAATAAACTTTATGAGACTTTTCTCTACTATGAGCTTGTAATAATGATGTCACCGCGTAATATAACTACTGCGATAAAGTTTTAAATTTTCCCACGTTTGAGAACCTTATTTACTATCTTGAATTTCAATAAAATTATATTTTATCAAGTAATATCCACCCATGATATTACAACATAATTAAAATAAAACTCTATTCCTATTTTATTGAAAATCTCAATAAAAAATAGCTTTACAACCATAAACATTATTGAAAAGGAAAAACATATGATTAAAGGACTACCCTAACATCTCTCGACATTGAATACTCTATTTAGTGTTGTACATCTTTCTCAATACATGTACAATCATTTATATGCTCCCGTGATAAATCATGATCATTATAGTGAAAACTACAACCACAAAATAGAAGAGTGAGCTAACATCACCAATAAAAAACCTCAGTTTTGAAAATGAACTCATTTAATGTTTAAAAACCAAGAAATTTTAAAAAAATATATAACTTTTCATAGCAAACCCCGACAACGCTTTGGCTCATAGAGTTCTTAGTCCAAAGACATCAATCCTTTAACCTTGACATTCAATAGCCAAGTATCAAACATTAATCAATAGACCCTAGAGATATTTGTCCTCTGACTTCGACACTCCAAAACCCTCACTACCAAGCCTCAGTTCATTCAGTCTAGAGACATATGTCCTCTAACCTTGACACTCAAGAACCAAGTATCAAACACTAGTCAATAGAGTTCTTTACATAGAGACATTCGTCCTTTGGCTTCGACACTCTAATAACCCTTCACTCCATTGCGCTACCAACCAAGAGGGATTCTCTCAAGGTACCCACTCTAGGAGCTACCCTAAATAGAGTGTCGCAACTGAAATCCCGATTGGACAGTGAACAAAAAGTAAAATTTGAAAAAAAAAACATAGTGTGGAGTCGCTACCATAGTTTATTCTGGAAAACTACGGAAAAACCAAAAAGATAAGACAAGGTCTGCAAAAAACCAGATTTTGAGTCAGGGGGTTGGTTACGCGTGGGGAAGGTATTAGCACCCACAACTTTCGTCCCAAGATGGTACCTTTAATTAAATGTTTATTTTTCCCAAAAATAATAATAAAAAAATGTACAAAAGAAACAAAAATAAATTTTTTGGTTTTTTAGGCCTGACTAGGATTAATCCTCGCTCCTACATATCTCTATTCATGATGGAGAATTAGGGTTACATAGTTCTTTATGAATTTTTTTTGAAAACTTGTTGATTTGACTTTTTTTTTATAATTTTGAAAGCTTTTTTATGTTTTTTTTATATTTCTAATTATTTGGAGATGAGTGTCATGCGACGCTAGGGGTCGGACAAACATTAAAAAGTAAACAAAGAAAACATTTTTTATTTTAGTTTTTTATATATACATATATATTTTTATATTTTCTAAAGAAAAAAAGAATTTTGAAAATTAGTGTTGGGCAAATATTAAAGAAATGAGAAAAACTATTTTTTGTTATGATTTTTAGAATAAGAAAAAAAAGGCCAAAAGTAGGTGTAGAAATAAAAACATTTAACATTAAAACAAAATATAGTGAAAATTTAGGAACAAATAAATGAAAAAATTTGGCACTAACATACCTTTTAAACTTCCCGGTTCCTCTTATTCTTTATCAATCTCCTTCTTTTGTCCCCTATATTATAACTTCCTTGTCTCTCTTCTTCTTCTTATTCCTACCTCCTCTAATAAGAAATTTTCTCTTCTCCCAAAAAGATATTAAAGGGAGGTGTGACTGTGTGAGTGGTAATAAGAAAGATAGAAATGTAGAGAATATTTTCTTTTTTTTTTTCCTCCGATCCCCTTTTTCATATGAAAAATTGTGTATTTATATCCACATATTGCAATATCAATGTAATCCTAGCCTTAATTGCAACGAACAATATAAAGAAGAAATTGGTCATGATAGCAGCACATTACGGAAATCAAATCACAACAAATTATAGCATAATATCAATCATCATCAATAATATTGATTCTAATCATTAGAAGAGATATTGCTTCTAATTATTAGAATCATATCATTATTTTCTCTAGGAGGAACAAAGGTAGAAAATACATTGGGTTGTTAGGCTCATGAGAAGGAGTGTGATAATTAATAACAAATTGGGTTCTTCCTTCTTCTTTTTTTCCTTTTTTTTGCATCTCTTTTTTTTTCTAAACTTAAAGTTTGAAAATATTTGAAGAAAATTTTGTTTCACCTTTTTTTTTACCATTAACTAAAAAATATTTTTTATTTGATTTTGGAAAATAAATTTGTTCACCCAGAAGAAAATGGGTGTTGACACAGAGCCTCAAACAAGGCTCAAAAGATTCTAGCCCTAACAAACAGCTCATATTTAATTAGAGCTCACACAATGCTTAGAGGGAGCAAGTCATATGCATTCAATCAAATTCACAAATATACACAACCCACACAAATACATAACAAAACTTAACACAATTCCTTATCATCTACCCAAAACTTTTCAAAAACATATTTTTAACATCATATGAACACCAAAACAAATGACATGTAAACTTCCCTTACACATATCATCATCATCATCAAATCAAATAATCAAATTTACCATTTATCATACCACTCCTTCCAATACATAATATCCATAAAGGAGTCAGCTTCCCTTGTAATCATAATTTAACACAATACATATACAATCAATAAAATTAATTTCCATTAACCCAAGATACTCAGACACTCCTATACCCATGAAACTCATAAAATCATGAAAAAAAAATATTCTTTCATCATAAATACTCTTCCTAAAAAACACCCTTTGAAACCCTATCACCAAATTAATTGTCAATTTATCAAAATCTCAACATAATTCAAATAAAAACTCTATTAAACTTCCAAATATAATAATCACAATTTAACTCAACTCATCATACACATATAGAAGCAAGAAGGCACAAAGTAAGCAAGAATGTCAGCTTCCTATCTCTTACTATTCACTTTTTTGTTCTTCCCCTTCAAAACTCAACCTTTAAAACTTTTCCCCTTCATCCTTGAATTGCCCACATTTCTATTATGATTTTCCACCTAAACATTGTCCTCCCTTATATCAATATTCAATGGTAGAAGATATAAGGGGCAAGGGGAGCCTTGTCCCCCTCCAACATTTCTTTTATTAAGTACAACATTTAATGTTAATAAACAATAAAACATAAAATCAAATATAATAAAGAATTTTTTTTATTAAGATATTATTTATTTTTTCTCCAATTATGTTTTGAGTTTTTCACATATTGTACCCATCTCTCACACTAATATGTTTTCTTTTGTTATTGAAGACAAAAAGTTAGCACACTCATCATTTATGCCCTCATTTTTCATATATTCTCTTCCATTCTTAAAGAAAAAAAAAGATAACTCTCGTTTGTCTCACTTGATAGTAAAATATTTGTTTAATATTTAACACTATTTTTTATCTCATGACTCTTTTGTATATTCATTTTTTATGGATATAGAAGAAAAAATAATGTATTATATGGTTTATCATAGTTGGTTTTTAATTTTGACTTGATTATCATAGATTTTTTTTAGTAATATAAATTATTTTTTGATCTTAAATTTCTTTTTGAGATAGTTATGTTAATGAGAAACAAAAGAGAAACTATAAGTGAAGATGAAAACAAAACAATATGGTTGTTTATCGCATAACAATGAAATGAAAGCTTTTGAAGACTTTTGAATCAATATATGCACATCAATAAAATGAAAGATAAATATTTTGTAGATAATATGATTATTTACATTGAAAATAAAAAAATAGCTGAAAAACTTAGTTATGATTCAATATTGATGAGTTCAAGAATATTAAAAAACGATGAGTAATCCTTTAGATATATGTAATTTCTTTTATAGTTATAACTATATTAAATTCTGTATATGTTTTGATTGAAGTAGGGTTAATAATTAAATATATAAATTTTGAGTATATTATTTTGACTCCCTCCAAAATTTTGATCAAAATTTGTCACTACCTATATTTATAAGCCTAATATCTCTAATACAATACTTTATTATCATTTATTAATGTCTAACAATAATATATAAACAATATATAAGAGTACCTCGCGATATCTAACTATATATAAAGCTTTCTGATCATTTCTAACAATATGTAATATATAATAGTATTCTAAAATATTTCATATAACAATATATAACAATATTCAAGAATATCTCCTAATATCTAATAATATATAGGAATATGTGATGTAACATCCCGTTTTAATAGTTTTTACGCTATCAAACAAAACATTATATTATGATAATTCAAAGCATATGATAGGAATAGGCTAGTATAAAGTATCAATACAGTCATCCAAAAATGACCATACATGTACTGCCTATAAACACAACCTACATTGAAAAAGGGTTACAAAACACCCAACAATCTAAGCAAAACAAGGAGTAAATGCTACTGCTGGAAACACTCAAGCCACAACTCAACTCCTATCCAGGAGGGGTGTGTCTTCACCTGCACTTTTATCTGCTCACGCCAAATTATAGGCGATTAAGACACAAAAAGAAAAAACATATGCAAGAAGGGTAAGCTAACTTAATTAAGAGAAATCATGCAGCTTATTAATTAGACATCAACCAAGGCTTATCACATTTATCAGAATTATTCAAACCACCTCAACCACAACACACATTCATAACTCTAGACTCGATATCCGGATTATGTAAGGGACATTGGAGCTCTTGGTGGCTTGCACCTGTAGCAGTTCCTAAACTCTGCAGAGTTTTGGGCATAAGGGGTTATCACCCAACCACTACCAGGGTAAGTTCCCTTCGTGTCTATGACGGATCAGGTCCATAGACTAGGACCTCCTGCTACTCCTCCCGACATAATCCATTATACTCTATATGAGTCTTAATGGTTATTGGAGTGTCAGGATACCACCAAAATGAGTCCTCATGTCCTTACATTCACTAAAACCTTCCTCTTTAGAATTCCCCTTGAAATCCTAATTCAATCACAGTCTCTAATGAACCACATTCACACAATTCCATCACGTACACTATCATTTATAAACTCAAGTACAGGATAGGCAAATATCACATAATTTCACTTAGTATAGCTTCATTTAATCTAAAACAAAGAAGTTATCAAATTTTGCAGTGAAACTCGCTCAAGCTAGAGGATCTCGCCTAAGCTAGAGAGTTGTCTTGCTTAGGCGAGTCACTCTCGCCTGGGCGAGACCCCAAACAGAGAGCAACCGCAAACTTTGAGCGAATTCTCACTCAGGCTATGCTGTTTCGCCTAGACGAGAGTGACTCTCGCTCAAGCGAAACCAACTCGCCTAGGCGAGACCTCGTGCAACAACAAAGGTGAATTTCTGATATTTCTGCGCAGGCGAGAGCTGCTCGCCTGAGCGAAACCATCAGAGTTTCAGTCTGTTTTCACATGTAAAACCACACAGTTCATGCCAATATCGCAATTTACCACACACAATTGTTTCCACTCATCAATCAAGCACCCAATCATGCAATCCTAGCTCTAATTAACGATTTTTATGCAAAAATTGAGTGAAAGGTTAGCTTCCCTTACCTCAATTGATCACCAACTAGCAAATATGACTTTTCACAGTGAGGCACCCCAATTCACAACCTAAGGGACTAGAATATAGGTTCACATAGTGAGAATAGGACCCAACTTTCAGTTTAGCCAGAAGGGAACTTCCAAAATTCGAAAATGAAAAGAATTGGAGTATTGGAATTGACTTACATGGAAGGGAAGGAGACTCAATTAGGGAAGGAAGTTCGGTATTGACTTCCAGACCTATTTGCTGCAACAGGGAGAAAAGGCAGATCAGAAAGGGTTCCAATTCTCTGGTTGAAGAGAGTGAGGAAGATCAGTGAAAGGAGAATGAGAGGAATGTTGAGCTGGTGGGTGTTTCGGTGCACGTGGAATGAGAAGAGAAGGAAATAATAAAAAGGGTATCATATATGATGTCATAATATCTAACAATGTCTAAAAATATATTATAATATCTAACAATATCTAATAATATATATTTAATTAATAATTTATTTACCAAATTCTCTCTTAGAATTTTTTTTAAATAAAACAAATCTTTTAAGTAATTAGTAAACTATTTTAAATATCTCCTAATATCTAATAATATATAGTAATATGTGATGTCATAATATATAAAAATGTCTAAAAATATATTATAATATCTAACAATATCTAATAATATATATTTAATTAATAGTTTATTTACCAAATTCTATCTCTTAGAAATTTTTTTAAATAAAACAAATCTTTTAAGTAATTAGTAAACCATTTTATCTTTTATAACAATAAAATATATCTTCTTAAATATATAATAAAGCACCTTAAATATATATTTTTTAATTATTAAAAGTTTTCAGATCTTATAGGCTTAATTGTAATTTTACTTTCTATATTTTGAAAAGTTCATAAATTCGGTTCTTATTTTTTTTTACTGTAGTTCCTCAATTGTAACTTTTCTTGTTAATTTTAGGCTTTGAATTTCCTTTTATGCAACTTTTATTTCTTTGAGTTTTAATTATTGTTAAGTTTTAGTTAAATTCTTTATAGTTTTTCCCTTTTGAAGATAACACGGTGAGACTAAGGAAAAAATACATTAGTCTCGTGATTATTTTACAGAATAAAAAATGGATAGGAATAATATAATTAAATAATGATTTAATAAATTTTTTGAACAGAGAATTGATTAAATAACATTACTTTCATTACACTATGAGTAAAATTAAGGAATCACAGTATACTCGCGATATATTGCATTATATTGAAAATAATAATAATTGTATGATTTATTATTATATTTAATTTAATATTGGCTTTTTTTTTAAATGATCAAAATTACTTATGATTAAATATTTAATAAAAAATTAGTCTAAAATTGTATATAATTAAAAAATAAGAAATTAAAATTGTTGAAAAAAATTAGGAAAAATTATAATTAGTCCTAAAAATAAACAATACTATTTTTTGTTTCCAAAGTACATTTGATTTTAATGAAAGAAAAGGATATAATTGGTCAAGTGACGCTATTGTGGAGTAGTTTTTGTGGCAGGAAAATAATTTTTAATCGGGTCAGGTTATCACATTACCGACCCGAAAGATTAGACCAATACTATTTATAAACAACTGCACCTTAGAATGACAAATTTTATTCCGATCGAAATTTTCTGATCAGTGAAGAATCTTAGATTCCGCGGGAAAAGCTTCATAATCTCTGAAGAAGATAATCAACAATGGTTCGATTTTTTTATTCTTATTTTTCTTTTACGTTTTATAGTTATACGATCACAATTAGGGTTTGTTCTATTACGTGCTTCATAATTTCTGGATTCAATTATGTATCTTCTGTTTGGATTAAGCCGTTTTATTTGTGTTCTTGTTTGTTGTGTTAAGAAACTTTAATTGCAGTAATTCAATCTGTACACTGAAAATCGTTCGTTTTCATGGTCAAATTTTGTAAAAGGGGAAACGAATAGGCATATTGATAATTGTAAGCTGATAGAACATGCTTGTGGCTAATATGTAGGTGTATAAATGTTTGATAGAACTGCTTTCCTTGAGAAAACTATGGATTCTGCTTTCGTAATACAATTGATTGGTTTGTGGCTTAATGGTTGTCTGTTTGAATTTTGTTTTTTAAGAGGGATTCTTGATGCTTCTTATGTATTGGTCAATTTGGTGTCTGTTAATTTCCTGGTATACTGAGTTTGCTCTGATTGGATTGTTACAGTCTTCGCTTGCGGCTGCTAGAGCAGACAACTTCTACTATCCTCCAGAATGGGAACCGAGTCAGGTATGTTTAAATAACAGGTTTCATTAAGCTCTCCTGTAACTCAACAGTTGTCTAGTATCAAGAGACTAATACACTTTCTACCTTTTCAGGGTTCTCTGAACAAGTTTCATGGTCAGCATGCCTTGCGGGAGAGGGCGAGAAAACTAGATCAGGGTATCCTGATTATAAGGTAATCAGAAGTAGCTGCAGAAACCATTTAGTCATATTAACTGTCTTCCATTGGTGAATAAGGGATCCCAATTATGTGTCCCACTACATTATCTTACTTGAAGTTCTATAGTCTGGAAAATGAAATGATAGATGAATGTGAATGACGAGCCTTTGTAGTATTTGGTATATATTCTTTTATTCAGCACATGGACAAAGTGTAAAAATAACAAAATTGAAAGTATTGATGCTATGAATTATGAGCATTTTCTAATGAAGCCTTTTGATTGAACTGAATCTGTATGAAATATTACATGCTTGAACATGTTCATACAGATTTAATTTTCTTGTTTGTGCAAGTGCTTGGTTTCAAAATAGTTTTCGACACAAAAATCAATGGTTATAAAATTGTGAGATCCCTCCTAGATCAGAAAGGGGACCAAGGATGGCTGGTGTAATTGTAACAAAGCTTGTGATATGCACTTCGCTATGATGGGATCCCAAAATCCCATAATGAATAGTATGGGATTGGCAGAGTATTTAAGTAGTTGCTTCTCTCCCCTTATTAAAGAAAATCCCAAGTGTTTGGGTTCCTATCAGTTTGTATGATAGATCCACGAGACCTAAACTGGTCTGGTGTATATGGAAGCTTGGAAAAATTGTTGTTACATGTCTCATTCATTTAACTGTTTCTAAATTGGTTTGCTTAAGATACCATGTTGATATTGTTTTTTTTCAATATTTAATTTGACTTCATCTGGCTAAACTACTTTCAGATTTGAGATGCCTTATAATATATGGTGTGGAGGATGCAATTCAATGATTGCAAAGGGTGTTCGGTTCAATGCAGAGAAAAAGCAAGTTGGGAACTATTACTCAACAAAGGTTTGTTAAGGTCGACTGCAAATGCATTTGAATTTAAATTATTTTTTCAGTGGATGTGATTAATTGTATCATTTTGGTATTTAAAGGGTGGACCTGATATAACTTACGAATAGTTATATTTTGTTTAGTTTGCCACTATTATGTGGGTGTTGATTGCCTTATACCTTTCTCTTTGCTTATACATTATTTTATCCCTCATCTAGTAATGTTCCACCTAAGTTTTCTTGTTAACTATCTAATAAATGTTTATTGGTCCTTCAGATATGGAGCTTCTCTATGAAGTCTGCTTGCTGCAAACATGAGATCGTCATTCAGACTGATCCTAAGAATTGTGAATATGTCATTATTAGTGGGGCCCAGAAGAAAACTGAAGATTTTGATATTGAAGATGCTGAAACTTTTGAATTGCCTGCCGATGAAGGTGTGTATTACAGTATAAGTGAAAACTTAGCAGTATATGTTTTCTTTAACTGAAGATTTTGATATTGAGGATGCCAAAACTTTTGAATTGACTGCCTGTAAAGGTGTGTATTACCGTATTAGTGAAAACTTTTTAGCAGTATGTGCTAGCCTGAATGTGTTAGTGCATGCAGTCACCAACTTTTTTTGAGAAGCAGAGAGAACATTCTGTCAGACCCCACTGGCCAATGGCTGTCTGAATGGATGAAATGTTTTCTTTTCTAAATCTAGTGCTATACCCTTATTTTCCTTTTGCCTTTGACCATGTTTAGCAAACTGAAATGTTGTCGTTAAAGTTAGCTAACTATCTTCATATTTAATTTTCCTTTCAGAAAGGGGTAAGCTTGCAGATCCATTTTACCGCCTTGAACACCAGGAAGAAGACTTGAAGAAGAAGAAGGAATCTGAACCAGTGCTCGTACGTCTCCAGAGGCAGTCTGATAACAGACATTCAGATGACTATGCTCTCAATAAGACTCTACGGGCCCGGCTTAGAGTATACTCCTTGGCTCATGATACTTATTGTAGTTTATTTGTCTATTGCTTTTCCATTTTAACCCTAGAGTATATTGGTCTTTTGTAAATAATATTTCCAGCCTGCTCTAAAGAAAAGAAATATTGGTTGACACTTGTACATTTTGTCAGAGTCAGAAGAAAAGAGTTGCTGAAGAAGAGAATGCTTCCAAGAAAATAGGCCTTGGCATAAGACTACTACCAGCTACTGAAGAAGATTCTGCCACAGCAAAAAGAGTGAAGTTTTCAACAAAGTTTGAAAAGAATAGGAAGGACAAGAGGGCACTGATCAATGCCGAATCAATTTTCTCTGGAGTGTCTAGCTATTCTATCTCTGATAAGAGAAAACAAGAGCTAGAATCAAAAAGAAGAAAAATTTGTGCAACTTCAGCCTCCAGTCTTATAGCTGGTGGCTTTAAGCCATCCTCATGGTCACATGCTGCTATGATATCAGGCAAGAAAAAGGGAGCTTCAATGACTGTAAGGCGCTAGAAAGCTAAAACACGTATGTGACACTGGACATGGCAATCGTCATTTGTACATAGCAGTTTCATGTATTAATTTTGAACTATGTTTTCCGTTTTAAACCATTTATGAATATGTTAACGGAAACACATATTTTTCATCATTCTCTCCCCTCAACAGACTAAGAAAGAATAGTGTGATATTTTATGTAATTTTGTTCGATTGAAAAAGAAAATAAATATTTTTGAAAGTTACATTTATTTTTTACCTTTAAGTAAAGGGAATTGTCTTAAGCCAAACGCTGAAGTATTAATAGTTTTTCTATTCATGATCAATTACACGACTTAAATATGGCTCTAACCGTTTCACAAAGTTAAGGGTGTGTCTTATACTCATCACTAAAATCTAATTAAGATAAATTCCTCGAATGTTCATACATGTATTTTCAATCAATCGTACATCAAATGATTAAGGTAATAATAAACTTAAGACAGTTAATACCATGTAAATTAAATACTATTATAATAACTGGAAGATAACTTAACTTTAAGATTAACTTTCATGTTCACATGAGGAGTTTAACTTTTCCACTTGACCTTCAAGCTTTCAAGAGTAATTTTGTGTCCATTAGAACTCCCTTATGCGCCACTCATGTGCAATCCACTTAATTCATCATTGTTTTTCACTTGTAGTTATTACATCTCCCTAATTTCAACCCTAATTTCAAGGAACTATCTATGTGCATTTCCTAATTTCAAGAGGTTAATATGTTTTAATCATGTTATTGGATTCAATTCTTGATTAACAAATTTTACTCCATTTTCTTATTCATTCTTCTCCCATAGGCTGAGCTACTCCGTTATAAATAGGAGTCTCTCCCATTTGTAAAAACACACCTTGAAAATTAAATGGAATCTCTTTTACGAGTTTATTCTTACTTTGGTTCTTATCTTTAGAAGCTTTCTTAAAAAAATATGATTGTTGAAAACACTTTTAAATTACTAATTTCACAAAATGAGCCAAATGAAGTTAAAATTCTTTTATAACAAAATGCAGATACAAACACCACTAGTTTATATAAGAATTCATGGTAACCATTGTTGATTTCATGTAACTAACATCAATTTAGTGTTGACAAGATCTAACATATGAGTTTTCCAGTATTCACTTTGACAATGCCAAAATCGCAAATTGTTCCTACAGAAAACAAATAAGATATGTTAAACACAAGCATTACCTTACTCTGGTCCGGCATCTCCTTGGTAGGCTTCCTCCCGGTTGATACATGTCGCTTATGGATATCTCGATGCAATCGGTTTGGACCCGAGAGGGGTTACTTGCAGAAGGGACTCCGAAGCTCAAGTCAGCAAAATCTCTAAGAAAGTCAAATCTGGTGATTAGGAAAGTAATGAATGTGTACCATTAATTCGTGGGATCCATGCATATTTATAGATTATTAATTATGTCTGGCCACGTCATGGGCTGTGCCCTTGTTTGGGCTGTAGGTGTAAGGCCCATTAAGATTATTCTTTATCTTCCTGCCCTAAACTAAAAGGATGCACTTGTAAGTGGGCCTAAGGGCTGGCCCAGTAGATTAAATCATTCTTAGTTGTCCTAAGTCACATTTTCCATTCATTTCAGAGAACCTAAGACTGCAGCCGTCAACCCCTCCGCTAGGGTTTGCTTCCACTGTCACGTTGAGCTAAGAGAACTTGTGCTCCATGTAAGTATCTCTTCTAGCCGTGTTGGTTCCCTTTTACCATCTTTTCATAATTTCGGTTAAAAACCTTTGTTAACTTCATTTTTTGGTTCTATCCCACCCCTATTTAAGCCTATAGTTCATCCTTAGAGCTGCTGCGCTCGTGGTCGTGCCGTCGGGGTCTTAGCTAAACTTTTTCCAGGTACCGGGAAGTTAGAGTCTGAGTCTTGATTGTTTTATGACTGAGTTAGAGTTGGTTAGATGTTGTATGCACTATATGATTGTGTTGAATGCGTGAACTACCATGTACTGTCTTTTGGGTGCGAGCATGTGATTGTTGTAGGAGGAGCAGTGGCGGGATCTGTTAATCTCGCCCAGGCGAGAGTAACTCGCCCAGGCGAGACTTGCAGGAGTAAACTAAGGGTTCGCGAAACCTCGCCCAGGCGGAGGACTATGGTTTTGAGCAAGGCCTAGTCTCGCTCAGGCGAGAGCCACTCGCCTAAGCGAGGAGGAGTGAAGGCCTGGAATGCTACTGTGGTCTAGCCTAGGCGAGGGATGTCACTGTTGGGCGAGAGGTTGTCTCGCCCAGGCGATGCAGGACTCGCCTAAGCGAGCCTACGAGAAAGTTCCAACACTAGTCGCGATCTTGCCTAAGCGAGAGTCTATCGCCTAAGCGAGAGTACCCCTCTCGCCTGAGCGAGGGCTCTTGACTTGAGCGAGATGCGCTGCGGGTTGGGGGACTTTGCTAAATTGTAAATTGTATTATTGGTTTATGATGTGTTTGTGTGATGTATGAAATCTGTGAAATGAAAGGCATGGTATGTTCTGTATTATAAATTGGATAGATGTGATTGAAGAATCTTGGCATGTGAAATCAATGAATGGGTT
>Ga0099823_1004475_pt1 | contig 13666 bp, 7 predicted proteins | sample CowpearedBW_FD_76831 | JGI IMG/M metagenome (GOLD analysis project Ga0099823, IMG submission 76831) | Root nodule microbial communities of legume samples collected from California, USA - Cow pea red BW | ecosystem: Host-associated > Plants > Roots > Nodule | place: USA: California | collected... | reverse complement strand
TAATTGGCATATTTATAGGCATAAAGGGTGATCTGTTAATTTATTCTCTTTGCAAGTTGGGTATATATAAAAAGTATATATAAACATGATATTATTCGTGTAGATCCTAGTTTGTATGCCGTGTATGATCCTCTCCAACAGCCATGCGGTGAGAAATGAAGAGCATTCCAATTATTATATAACATTTCAATTTATAGTTCATGGTATAATACCTAATATAGATCTTTTCAATATCATAGTTCTTTTCTTCTTCTTTTTCTTTTGGAATGACATCAATTAAAAATAAAATATATTTAACTTACATTCCAAAAGTTGATTTTGATTTTATAAAATTAAATTAAATTTAAAATTCACTTCTTAAAATAATATTACAATCATTCAAAATTTATCTTAACGGAATTTGTTAAGATATATATGTCTCAACATGATGGACATGTTAGAATCATACACAAACTAAAATTAACCTATATTTAAATTGAACGTCTCTATTTTAACACGTATATTTGTAATTAATAAAAGATAATAATCTTTAAATTGTCTCAAATAAAATTTATTTCTCGTATACTTCTTTCTTTTTATCTATTATCTTTCATTTTCATTTTGTTATTTCAATATTTTTTAGTTATCAATAGAATTAATCTTATATCACAATTTGAATTATTTTTTTACAAATTTAAAATATTGTTTATATTCATTTATATTGATATAATTTCTATTCAAATATATTTATTTAATATAAATTTTAAGTATGTTCTTATAGAATCGAAAAATACCCATAGGTACACTAGTTTTCTATTTAGGCCAAGACATATTAGGTAGCTTTAGTGTCTATTCTTCTTCCTACTCTTCAGTTAACCAATTTTTTTCATTATGGATGTCAAAAAGTTCTCTTTTGATAAAGTTGATGTGATCTCGGCGGGAGAGCATGCAAAGACAATCTAACGCTCAAATTAGTTACTAGTAGTAAGACAATGAGATTGCAATAAATGATAACATTGACCTATCTCGTGAACAGTGACTATTTATAATACTTGGCTAGGTCTTGTTTATTGGGCTTAGGCTTTGTAGGATTACCACGTTTTAGGGTTTCTTAATGTGTTTACTTATCCTTAACCTCTTTGTGGTGTGTCCTTTTGGTTATGTGGATTCATAACATAGTAGTGGCATACGTGTCTTTGGTCTCTTAGCACATGCTAAGGTGTCCTCAACCTATATACATACAATGGGTCGAGGTGTTCTCGATCTATACATATACACTAGTTCCCCATAGTTGAGATGTGCTAGTTGAGAGTCTTAATGAATATGTTATTGTAGGTTGAAGTGTCTTTAACCTAGATATGTATATCAGATTCCCAAAGTTAGAATACAGCAAACCTAGTATCATTGTCCCTTCTATGGACCAAAGTGTCTTCTACCTATTCATGTAATCCAACCCCTAAGACTTGGCGTGTTGGTTCGAAGTTTTGATACACTTGCAATAATAGGCTAAATTACCTTCAACCTTATAAAATCAAAGGTGTATCGGACAAGAAAAATTCTTTTATCTTAGATTGTCCAATAATCTTAGGCTCTACTAGTATAAAGTATGTACAATCTTAGTGTGGTAGAAATTAATATCAATTACTATTTCATTATTTTCATAAAATAAAAAGTTGTTAAAAGAATAATTATTATAATTCAAACTAATTATAATAAGTAGTTTATGATTCTCTTTAAATTAAAACATTAAATATTGGTGTCTTTGTTTTAGGATCTGAAATCCCTTGCTAAAAGTTAGCTATTCCTCTTAATATTGAAATTAAAAGTTTCTTTCATTGGTCATTTGTATTGTCCATGTTTCCTTTATTCCTTAATTAATTTATATATTTATTATATTGGTTTGTCCCCTACAAGTGGTGTAATTTCTATAATACTATAATAATTGTTCGTCTTTATTGACGGTGCTTTTAGTGAATTTCCAATATTCACCAATACTAGAAACATATTGTTATATTGTTTTGAGGTGTTAAAAATCACAATAGTGTATATTATGTTTGTCGCTTCATTTGCACATAAATTAAAATTTGTTAGCCATTTTCATTTTCACCAAAAAATTCAAAATCATTTATTTTGCCTCGCTAAAATCACATTGACATGGAAAAAAGGAAGGAAAAAACTAGCGTATGATCATAACATTGAAATGCTTGTCTGCAAACTGCGCAAGGTTTCTGAACTCATTTTCATCGATGAAACCGTCGTGGTCGGCGTCTGCGGACCTGAAGACCTGGCCACTACTCCACGACGCAAAGAGCCCTCCGGTGAGGCGCACGGCACGACGGAGTTCGGCTTTGCTGATTCTTCCGTCTCCGTTTGTGTCAAATGCCGTCGTCAACCACCGTCTAAACTGCTCCACCGTCATCACACGCTTTCCATCACTCGACACATTACGCTCAATGAACGCCATAGTATCTTAAATCTTATGTCTACTTCGTTATCACCTTTCAAGCTAGGGTTGGGTATTTATAGTGCCACACATTTGCTTTCGTATTGTGTTAACGTACACGGTTTTTGTATTATATACGAATACATAAGGAAAATAAGGACTGTATCCAATATATTAATTTCTATGCCATCAATTAAATACTTCTTCTTGTGTTTGTTTAACTATAATGACGTGTTTATTCTCTCTTATTGCAACTTGGCATTCATAATACAGAGTATTAGCACAAAGTTATCCATTTATGTTTCCTCTAGATGCAGAGGATTTGAAATATTTTAAAAGGGCATTTTGTGGGCTTTAAAGCTTTTTTGCGTTAAAGGCGAAAGAACGTGTTATTTATGCAAACGCTAAAATAATAATACTGGTATGAAAATACGTATACCATAGTTGAAGATTATACTTTGTTCCCAATAGATTATAGACACTATAAATGACTCGGAGTTTACAACATGTCCATGTACCATGCACGCCAAAACCCATCTATCTTCAATCAACCATCAACATTTTGTATTAAACATCTACACCCTAAACGTTTTTGTTATTGGAAAAAAAATGTTTTTTGTCCCTTAAGTTTGACCCAAATCTGGAGATGGTCCTTGGTCGAAACTTGATCACTGTTTGGTTCTTGTATTTTCAAAATCATTGTTTTTAGTTCCTATTTTTGGACGACATTAAAAATAAGAAACGGTGTGTCACGTGTTATTTAATTATAGAAAAAATATATTTTTGATCCCTCAAAGTTTGACCCAAATTTGGGGATGGTCACTGGTCGAAACTTCGTCCCTGTTTAGTCTTGTACCTTCAAAATCATTGTTTTTAGTTCCTATTTTTGACGGCGTTAAAAATAACAAACGGCTTGTCACATGTTATTTAATTTTTTATATAAAAAAAATTATGGCACGTCGTTTATTATTTTTAACGCCATCCAAAAATAGGGACTAAAAACAATAATTTTGAAATTACAGAGACCAAACAATGATCAAATTTTAACCCATAACCATTTCTAAATTGAAGTCAAACTTGAGGAAAAAAACATATTTTTCTCTTTATTATTTGTTAAAACTTCGGTTAAATAATTTAACTTATATTATGGTCGTTATATAAAAACACCATCAATGACGCATTCACGGTGACATGAGAGGAAACTTTAGATTGACATGGGAGTAAACTTTATATTAAAATTGAATCTTTTATAAGTGACTAATTATTTTTGTGACTAATTTTGTCACTAAAATTAATTTCTATTTTAATTTTCTTTTGTAATACATTATTTAGTGATTGGCCGAACTAATTGACGGATTAATGTCTAGTTAAAATGGTCAAGATAAGAATGAAATGACATATTTAATCAATTTAATAAATTTGACCCGTAATTCTAATAGTTAAAAAGGACACGTGATCGAAAACAAGATTAACAAGGAAAATAAATTAAGTTTGAGAGTCAATAGAGAAGCAAAAGTCTTTGTCGGGTGGAAACCTTGAATATTTTTTTATTTAGTTTTTTTAATATAAATACATATAGTCACAATCTCAAGTTATATATATCTCAACTTATCATGTCCTATTTAATTTCAACATATTTTAAAAGAAATTATTAAATAGCTAAAAGCGAGAGAGTGAACATAACAAGAATAGGTGTTAAAAAGAGTTGGTCTGTATAATCTCTGGCCCATGGACGATTAATTTCACTTCTGTATATTTTTTCAAACACAGAAAATTATATGTTAAACTGTGATCTCTTTGATTAAACAAATCTCGCAAAAAAGTGGAGCATTATTTAGTGATGAGTCAAAATGATTAACGGATTAATACGTAATTAAGATAGTTAAGATAAGAAAAAAATGAAATATGTAATCCAATTTAATAAATTTCACTCGTAATTTTAATAGCTAGGAAGTGAAAGACATGGGAGGCAAAGCAAGATTAACAAAGAAAAAAAAATTAAGTTTAAGAGTCATCAAATAAGCACAGCTCCGTGTTGGATTAAAATCGTGATTTTTTTTATTTAGTTCATTTAATATAAATACATATATTCACCGTCTAAAGTTATATCCTATGATCCATGGATACGATACGTGTATCGGATACGACACATATCCGACACGTTGATACATTTATTTTGAAAATAATAGGATACGATACGTGATAGATACGCGATGTATGAATATTGAAAAGTGCACAATAATTTTTAAAAACATAATAAATATATGATTGTTATTGTCTTAGTCGAAATTAAAACTATATGTATTAAAGTTGTCAACATTAAAAAAATTTAAATTATTGTCATAGTAAAAGTTTCTCTATAAGAAAACTCTCAAACAATGACCGATTTTAGTAACAAAAAATATGTTAAAGACCAATTTCTTAATTAGAGACCAATTATTCTGGTAGCCAAAACTTTAGTAGCTAATGTCAGTGACCAATTTAAAAACCAATTATTTTGGTAGTCAAAACATTGATAGCTAATGTTAGTTACAAATTTAGAAATCAATTCATAAAAAAAACTATTTTAATTATCAATTTAGAGACCAATTATAATTTTCTGGAACTATTTTAGTTGTTAATAATTTTTAGTTTTTAAATTGATACTTATTAGTTACTGTATAATGACTAATTAATTTTGGTCACTAAAATTAATCAATATTCAAAAAATTTATTGTATTGTAATACGATTTTATAAATTAGATATTTTACTGATAAATATCAATAAAGTATCTAAGTACGTGTTACTGATAAGGATATAGATACGTGTCGGACACAGATACATAACCCAATTTAAAGTGTCGTATGTCTTCGCTTAACATTTTCTATTTTATTTCAACATGTTTTAAAAAGAAATTATTAACCAATGTTTTAAAAGAAATTATTAACTAACTAACAGTGAGAGAATCAACGTAACAAGAAGGTGAAGTTAAAAAGAGTTTGTCTCTAGCCCATCAACAATTAATTTTTTTTATTGTATATTTCTTCAAACATAAAAAAAAAAGGAAAGAAAAAAAAATTGTGTTCCGTTTGGTTAAACAGACATTTTAGGTGAAAGTCAAGCATTATTTAGTTATAGGCCGAAATAATTAATGGATTAATGATTTCGTAATGCAGTTAAGATAAGAAAGAAATGGGATATTTATGTTTATGTAGAAAAGGCGAAGGGATTGAGTGAAGAGGAAGGGTAAGATGGAGTCCCGCGGACACTCAAACCCGCTTCTGTCGTTTTCCAGCTTCGTCCATCAACACTGCGTCCGTCTCGGGACCGACCTCGCCACTCGTTTGGATGACACAAAGCGAGCCCTAGCTCAAGCTCATCACAATCTTCTATCCCCCAAACATGCCCTTGCCGCCACTCCCACATTGGGCTCCAATCACGTCGCCAAGTCCCTCGTCGGCACCTCTGTTTACACCGTCAGCAATTCCAACAATGAGTTCGTTCTTATCTCCGACGCCGACGGAGCCAAGTCCATTGGATTGCTCTGCTTTCGCCAAGAGGACGCCCAAGCCTTCCTCGCTCAGGTTTCTCCCTTCCATTTTCCCTTACTCTCCTCCTCTTAATTGCATTCTCCTAATTCGTTGCTCCCTGTTTTAGGTTCGATCAAGGAGCAGAGAACTTCGAAACAAGGCTAGGGTTGTTCCAATTACTCTCGACCAGGTCTTTTGCAATTTCTCTCAACTCTCTTGTCCTAATGCTGCTATTCTGAAATCACAAATAAATGTTAATTCGGATTTCTCATTTATGCTCTGGCTTTTAGTTAGTGTTGTTTGAATTGATGGGTGCCATTACTACTGTTACTGTATTTATATTGGCAACCATTATGTTGATTCTTACTCCATTAGCAGCATCTGTATTTTACCAATGTGAAGCCTTTATCTATCTTATCACTTTTATTGACCTATCCATGATTGACGTTCAATAAAAATGTGGATGGACTTCTTTCATATTGAAAGCCACGCAGTAGTTAAGTACTCAATTATGATAGGGAACAATTCTTTTTGAAAAAGTTGAATTCCCATTTACCTTTGAGTCTCAAAATAAGTGAAACAATCCGAAATGAAATTTCCCCCTTTGAACTTTTATTGCCTTGGTTATTTGACTTTTAGCATTTATATCATGACCCGTGTCACTTATTAGGAGATTTGCAACATGGATTTTATTGTACACCTTTGTCTTTCCTATCAACAAGGGGAGGCTATGCTACTGACTGCAACTGGATCATTTTTTTAGCCCATGAACAGTAGCGTTAATCTTGTACCTTTCATGGATGGCTATTCTTGCACAACAGGTATACATGTTGAAGGTGGAAGGCATTGCATTCCGGTTCTTGCCTGATCCAGTTCAAATAAAAAATGCTTTGGAGGTTAGCATCTACAATTTTTGCATGACCATTTCAGCTCAGTGGCAATGACAATAATGGGCGAGAAAAAAAAGCTTTGATCATGTTAGCTGAAGTGTGGGAATTAGTTCTTTGGCATTGATTTAAACTAAATTATACATCAACATGTAATATATGTTAGTGAACCATATAGGGCTCCTAGATTGTGCTAAATGTAACTTTCATTTCATGTTTATCAGCTCAAACCAGCCAACAGGGGAGGCTTTGATGGAGTTCCTGTCTTTCAGGTGTGTTCTCTTTTCTTTTCTTTTCTTTTCTTTTTTGTGAACTTTGCATGGTTTGTTGTTAGGACTTAAAAAATGGTTTTAGTTTGTCTTTTCATCTATGCATTATTTATCAGTATAGCACAGGAATTATTACTATTGGTTCAGTATACTTCAGTTCACTTTTTCTCACTGAAATATTTGTCAATTAATTAACTGCAACTGTTGTATAGAATACATATTAATATTAGACACTGATAACTTTAAGCCATTTCTCTATTTTAGTAATTCCTTGCTTCGGTGGTAAATTGGTGCTGTTGTTGACTAATAATCATATATGCTTGCTTACAGTCTGAACTTCTGGTTGTGAAGAAGAAGAACAAGCGTTACTGCCCTGTCTATTTCTCTAAGGTTGTCTGATTCTTTGATCTTGTCATTATTTCAGTCCTTATCTACAATCATTAGTCATTAATATAGTATTTTACCATTTTTCTGGTTAAATGGATAGGAGGATATTGAGCAGGAACTGTCCAAAGTTTCCAGGGCATCTAGAACACCTGGTGCTTCTCAGCAAATAGTGGTATAGTATTCTCCATCCTTACTCTTGTTACTTGGAAGCATCTTTCATAGTGTTCTGTTTAAATAATTATACTTTTGCTGTTGCAATGTATTGGTCAAAGCTGCTCATTAACTTGATAATCGTTTTACCACAATATTTTATTTAACCCTAATTTCGTGTTGCTAGTGCTTTGTGCAAGACTTACCTTGATTCTTGAATAAATATTAATTTATAACTTCCTATATGATCAACTTGAAAACTTTCTGAATATTTGGTTGAATCATAGTTGTCTTGTGTCCTATATTTGGTTGAAAACTGTTTTTTTTTTAATAAATTAACAGGTTGGTAGCTTGGAAGATGTACTGAAAAGAATGGAGGTAGTTACCTCTGCTTACAAGTTCTAGAGCTTATAAGCTTGGCAGTAGTCTGAATTCTGATAAGTTCTCTCTCTTTCTCTCTCTTGATGCAGATGAGTGAAAGGAATTCAGGATGGGAGGATTTGATTTTTATTCCCCCAGGAAAAAGTCACTCTCAACACATACAAGAAATTACTGAATGATTTCCAGGTCGCAAACTTAAGCTAACCATAATTTCATGTGTTTTCCTTGAGAAATTGGATGTTATTGTTGTCGGAATTTGGTCAGCTAGTGAGATGCCAGGACATCTGCCTTCAAGTTGTGTTATTCTTCTTGTCTTCTCAATAGAAATTCCTTCTGGTGTTAAGATTCTCATTGGATGTAATGTAAGGAAAATGTGAATGTGAGAGGACATAAAGGCTAACGTACATTTCAGTTATGAGGTCATTTTACTGTAGTTGAGCATGCTGTGCGAGGGGTTTTCTTACTTCATACGTGTACAGATGATTTATTTGTTTCGGAAATAGCTGTGTAATCCTTTTCATTGAGTTCTACATTTTTTGGGAGAAAAATGGTTTTCATTTACATTTGATATCCTATCTAGAATTGTTTTTGGTGGAAACTAAGGAGGACTAACAAGATTCATCACATTTTGAAGCACAAAGTTCATAGTGGGATTGGTTCACCACCTGAAGCGAGTGTGGTTGACTCACTCCCGCGATTCATTTCATTGTGTGATTGAAATAGGGAGCATTACATTGGTCTCACATATATTGGCCCCACTTTTATTTGATCCGATAATTATTGGATGTGGGGACATTATTGTGATAGTTTAACAGCTACTGGGATGTAGCCCTGCAAAACTTCCCCATGAATCATTATTGGTGATTTATGATGTGCAGACGCACAACCTACAAACATTTGTTTATATCAATTTTGAACAAGCTAAAAGAGATTTTTCATTAGATATATTATAAACTATATAGAATTGGTGGAGACTCGCGATTGAGAAACAAAGAATAGCAATCTCTCTTTGCATGTAAGAGAGTGACGTATCAACCGAATAGTTGGCGAGCCTTGTCCTTGCTCTTTGACAGTTGAGCATTTTCCAGTGTTAATGGACTTGGGGATTTTACTTCTCCACCCCTGTGGCTCTTAACTGATTTTAGCTACTGATACCCAATGTGGGTAGTTTCATAATTTTCTGCCTAGAGATTTAGTTGACTATTGGCCTGTGATATAAGTAAAGCCGTTTTGTTCGGATTCATTTGTCACATTCGAAAGGAAATATCAAAGCAAGGAAATCACACTCGGAGTTACGTAAATAATTTGAGATTTACTCTTATTTCCTAACTGCTACTGCAACTACTACCGATCCTTACTCCTTATTCTCCTCTTCACTATATTCAACTACTACATAATTCACACCTAAATTGATTAGTGGGGAGTTCATTTAAATACTTAGTCTAGTCCTCTCAACTCGAGCATTGCTGATAATACTACTACACACGGGATGCAAGGTTTGAGTGTTCAAAAGATGCTGAAGACGATGCCATCTAAAGCTTTGATCACCATAATCAATTTTGTTTTCCTCACTGTCTTTCTGCTTGTTTATGCCACTGTTCTTCCCCATCCATCTGACTATTTAGAGAATGCAGGCTCCCTTGTGAGGTGCTCCTTGAGCGAATGTCATCACAAGCAGGTGAGCCTATACTTCAGAGGCATATCATTTTTTTTTTCTTTCTTTTGTTTGTATATAAGCTTAATTCAAACTTCAGTTGATGTGCATGTGAAGTACACATTCTTATCGGCCATTATTTGTCCGATCTTCAAAATCTGTAGGCAGAAAAAAACTTGAAAATGAAAGCAGTATTGGAAGAACCTAAAGCAATCCATCACAGGGAAAAAAATGAGAAACGAAACAATGTAGTACCAAGCTTTTTTGGCGAGATGGGGAAAGGAACGAGGATAGGAATGGTGAACATGGAAGAAGGGTTTGTGAGAGAATGGAGCACGCATGGGGAAACCACGACGGTTCATTTCCAGAGAGTATCACAGTTTTTGAACTGGACAGACTTGTTTCCTGAATGGATAGACGAGGAAGAAGAGAATGATGTGCCGTCGTGTCCGGAGATACCTATGCCAGAGTTTACACAATATGGAAGCATGGACATCATCGTTGCGAAGCTGCCATGCAGGTATCCCGAAAAAGCGTGGAATAGGGACGTATTTCGGTTGCAAGTTCATCTTATAGTTGCGAATTTAGCCACAAAGAATGGGAAGAAGGATTGGAGAGGGAAGACAAGAGTGGTTTTTTGGAGCAAGTGTAGACCAATGATGGAACTGTTTCCATGCGACAACTTGGTTAAGCGGGAAGGTGAATGGTGGTACTATGAAGCTGACATGAACAAGTTACAACACAAAGTTTCATTGCCCCTCGGTTCCTGCAAGTTGGCCATGCCTCTCTGGGAACAAGGTATATACAAATATATGTCTGCTACATTTTACATATACACACCATATATTATTTTGTTCATTTTCTTATCCTCCTTAGCTCGCTTTTCCTTCACACACCCAAATAAATAACCACATCTATTTTAGACAACCAAAACGTTCGCAAGCAGAAAATATTATTTCCCAAATTTATTTTTTAAAATATCACTAAGATGGATAAGTAGTATTTACAAGCACGATTCTAAAAGTTTTATTCTAATGATTTACATTGAAATGTGAATCTAAGTTATATATTGGATAGAAACAATAAACTAAACATTATATAAGAAACATTATTTATAAACTCAATGTCTCAAATGTTTCGGATTAAAAGTAGTGTCATCCTTAGGTGGATTGAGCTCATTCACATTTATATAATCTTTTCCTGTGAGCCCCTTAGAAAGAAAACAACCCATTATTAACATTCTAGTAATCTGAGCACTTTTTTCTAAACACCAATGAGAAGAAGCGTGGTGTGGCGAGAATATGATAAAAAATATGGAGGATCTTACAATAGCTGCAACAAGTGATGGTCATATATTTCTTCTTCCTTCTCAAGTTTATCATCTACAAAAGGCATTTATTTTCTTCATCTTAAAAGCCTCAGTCATATCATATGGCTAAGAACCCATCACGGATTTCCAAAGATCTCATGATTTCTAATTTCATTTTCAACTAAACTTCTTCGTTTATTTTTATATAAACTATCATTCAAAAAAAAAATCACAAAAGCCTGTGGTAAAAATGAACAAACAAACAATAAAAGCATACGCTAAATGACCAAAATTTTAAAATTCCCTAGCAATGAATGAGCTAATAGTTAATTAATTGTTAGTGTGTTGGTCATCTTTATCCAGAATTATTAGTACAAACATGTTTATTTGAATTGTGGTTAAACAACCCATACCAACCACGCAACCACTTCACTTTTCCATCCCTGTGATGTGAAGGTAACCAACTATTGGATTTTGATGCCTCCACCCATACCTATTATTGTTTCCTTCATTCAGACGATGAAACAAAATGGATAAAGATGTAATGAGGTGGGATATATTTGGTAAAACATGGACTGAATTTTTATTTTTTTTAATTGAATAGTAGAATCTATTGTAATATTTTTCATCAGTTTCAACTATTTTAACTTATCCATCTCGTTTTTCCGTTTAAATTTGGAACTTCAATTTTCACTTATTTTTAGCTAACTAGCTTTCTTCCACCAACCTTTTTTTCTTTTGTTTCTACCATAGTAGCATTCCTTGTTCGTAGCGTAAACAAAATCAGTTAACAGTTTTCAATCAAATTTCGCATCCACCAAAGGCGATGACTTTCACATCCATGATATTGTTTTTTCCTTTTGTTTTACATTGTGGTGTTTAACATTTTTTTTCTATTTTCTTTCTGTATCTCATTTATATTTTATTCCATAAAAGTTTGAACATATATAATTTATTTGATAAAATACAAATTTAGTAATCCAACAGCTTATAAAAGTTTAAACATTATAAAAAGATAACTGCCAAACTCTTCATTCAGAAATAATCGGTACAAAGGTTAAATATTAGAAATGAACATAGTTCTTTAATACCGTAAAATCTTTTTATTTGTCTTGTCCTAACCACAAAGTACGGATACTTCTAAGTTAGAGCAGAGCATTCAAGATAACTAGATAGTTTTCTGTATCTTTTTTACCTGTTTTTATATTTTTAATCATTTGACCTTTTAATTTTCGATCTTTTTAAACAAATTAAAACCTTTTAAAATATTTTTTTTTCTTTAAATCCATAATAACGTTTATATTATTTCATTATCAGATTCCTTCGGTACTTGGTCGTTTAAATCATCAATAACCAGACATAGAACCATTATTACTTTCGGACAAATCACCACAATAATATTTTAATGTAATAAAAATATATACACTTAAACAACTACGTCTCTCTTATAATATTAATAATTTGCATGCACTAATAACATTTAATTAAAAATTCAAGAATAGTTTTCGAATACTAAAGCAATAAGTAGTCAGAGATAAAAATACATAAACCAGGACAAGTATGTCTTTCTTGTAATATTAACAATAAAATTATAGATATCAATTTTTCTTTTTTTAAGTGTAATTGAACTGGGTGCATTTTTTTTAAAATTGAGAAAATAAATAATAGAAAAGAATGTAACTGAATTTGCAGGGAGGAAGGAGTTGGTGAAGAGTGAGAAAAACGGTGAAAGCAGAGCGAAAATAAAGCGCGAAGCCTATGCCACAGTATTGCATTCCTCAGAAGCATACGTTTGCGGTGCAATAACACTAGCACAAACCCTCCTCCAAACAGGGACCAAACGTCACCTAATCCTCCTCGCGGATAAGTCCATCTCCGTTCCCAAACGCAGGGCCCTATCGGAAGCGGGTTGGAAGATCCAGATGATAACCCGAATCCGAAACCCAAGGGCAGAGAAAGGAAGCTACAACGAATACAACTACAGCAAGCTCCGTCTGTGGCAGCTCACCGACTACGACAAAATAATCTTCATCGATTCCGATATCATCGTACTCCGGAACCTGGACATCCTCTTCCGCTTCCCGCAGATATCCGCCACGGGGAACGACCAATCGGTATTCAACTCCGGGATAATGGTGATCGAACCTTCGAACTGCACGTTCGGCGTGCTGATGCGGCTTCGCGATGTCGTGGTTTCGTACAACGGAGGGGACCAGGGGTTTCTGAACGAGGTGTTGGTGTGGTGGCACAGGCTGCCGCGGAGGGTGAACCTTCTAAAGAATTTCTGGGCGAACACGAGTGCAGAGGCAAGGGAGAAGAACGCGCTGTTCGGGGCGGAGCCGGCGGAGGTGTATGCGATTCACTACCTGGGGTGGAAGCCCTGGCACTGCTTCAGGGACTACGACTGCAATTGGGACACCCTGGAGCAGAGAGTGTACGCCAGTGACGTGGCGCACCGGAGATGGTGGAAGGTTCACGACGCCATGGAGGAGGGTTTGCAAAGATTATGTGGGTTGACGAAACGGCGTCGCACTGCGCTGAAGTGGGAGAGGAGGAAGGCCAGGAGCATGGGCTTTTCTGATGGACATTGGAAAATCAATATCACCGATCCCAGACGATTTACCCCTCTTCTCATCCATTAGGTTAGTGAAAATAATTCTTAATTAAAGTCTGAAGTTAAATTAATGAAAATAATTT
>Ga0099823_1004469_pt1 | contig 13673 bp, 8 predicted proteins | sample CowpearedBW_FD_76831 | JGI IMG/M metagenome (GOLD analysis project Ga0099823, IMG submission 76831) | Root nodule microbial communities of legume samples collected from California, USA - Cow pea red BW | ecosystem: Host-associated > Plants > Roots > Nodule | place: USA: California | collected... | reverse complement strand
ATTAATTCCACATTAAATTTTTAATATCAAAATACAAACTTAAACAAATGTTTACTATATATTTTGTTATGTATATATACACATATATATATATATATATATATATATATATATATATATATATATTGTATGAATAAAATAATAAATTTTTTATTTTTAACACATCTCTTATATTTGTGATGTATCTTATATTTTTCATATTTTTGTAAGTTTTTAAATTTTTCAACACTCATAATATTTCATATTATAGTTATACTATATAACTCATAATATTTTATATTATAATATAATTCTTAAAATTTCATAAGATCATATTTTAATTAATTCCACATTAAATTTTTAATATCAAAATACAAACTTAAACAAATGTTTACTATATACTGGTCTTATACATTAGTCTTACAACAGAATCTCAATTACAATTATTAAAATAACTCAATTGTCCATCTATAATGTTATATTTTGTTAATATTTAAATAATGCTTTGAAACATATTTAACTTATTCTCTTCTTTTATAAACAAAAGTTGTATAACTCATCGATAAAAAGAAGAGGGTGTATATCATGTTAAGAAATAAACTAATATCTAGTATTAAAATATTAATTTCAACTATGTTTATCAATTTCTTACAATTTAGTAATTTACAAATTTTAAAAGAATATAACAAATTAGACTGGGATAACAGTAAAACTATCTATTTGGACATTTCCACAGAGATGGGCAAAGCCTCCAAATCCCATTTTGGAATCTTTATTAGCACAGAAAATTATTGAAACGAGTTTTACTTAATATAATTAATTTTTTCAACAAAATATTTTATGTACACCATGATAAATAAATAATATTTGGAAAAAGAAGAAATTGGTGGAGTTGTTGGGAGGTGCGAGTGGAGGTGAAACAGCAAAGTTTATTATTATCGGAAAAGAAGAAAAGAAAAACATATAGAATAAGAGTGTGACAACTCATATCCAGTGATGAAAATACATGCATAGGGCGAAAGCTCACTAAAAACACAACCACATTGCACTGCACCTTAACCCATAACACACCACCACCAGCCAATAACAGTGCACAGAATTTAATTAAAAGAGACGTCTCAAGCAAGGAGAGTGGGTGTCACGACCCAATCAACACCCATCACACCGGGTCCCACTCCTCGTTGTTCTCATGTACTAAAATCCCCAAATTTCATTTATGACAAGGACAGCAACACTCTCTCCTACCACATCGCAGAGTGTTCCACACTCTCCTTCTCCAGCGCGTCACTCCCTCCCCACAACACACTTTTCCATTAATCTATTCTGAGCCTCTTTCCCCTGCGCCGCGACGCATGCACCTTCGCTGCAGTCACGGAACCAGATTTTGCCACGGAATATACGGGGAGTGCTATGCTGAAGACGAGAGGGAGGTGCAGGGGATTAGGATGGTGAGGTGTGCAGGAGAGCTAAATCCGTGCCTTTTTCTTTAATGCATCTTTGCCATCATCTCCTCGTTGTTGCAATAAATAAGAGCTCCAGGGTGTTTGTAGAGAGAGAAAGTGCGTGTGTGTTGAGGGTAGAGAGAGAGAAAAGGTTGAGAAGAATCAGATAGGTTAGATTTATATACATATAATAAAGAATAGATACACTTGGAGTTGGAGTTACACATTATTCTCTCTCTCACTCACACTCAGAGTGCTAGACAACGCTCACAGCGGGGAGAGAGAGAGATGGAGGATCTCGAGGAGGAAGAGAACGTAGCGGAGGAGGTGTTGGGGTCAAGCTTGACCATGGAGAAGGTGGCGGCGGCGAAGAAGTTCATTGAGAATCATTATAGGGCTCAGATGAAGAACATCCAAGAGAGGAAGGAGAGGTACCGAAATTGTTGATTATTCAATTTTTTTTTTCTCAGCTATTCTCCAACGCCAGTGTTTAGGGAACTCAGTCCTTGCGTTGAAATGGAGCTCAATGCTAATTAAGGGTTAGATCTTATAATTTAATTACCTTTCTCAACTTCTCATGCCTTTGTAGCCGAGGTAATCTCTGTGTGAATCACTGTATTTGGGCTTAGTTTGCTCATAATTGATAATTGCTCAATTTAACTGATCCTTGTGTGAATCTGTTTGGTTTGACTAATGATTTTTAAAGTAATCCATAATTGTCACACTCCATTTGCTTTGTTTGGAAGTTCTGGTCCTTGAGCTGAAGTTAATGCACGGGGTATTTCATACACGGTAATCAATTCATCCACATAGTTGAGTTGGCGTGAGACTCGATGGTTTTATTTGTTCTCACAGTGTAGAAGTTTCGGTCTCTTAGTTTAAGTAAATGCCATGGTGTACGATCTAGGCTCTTGATGATAAACCCGGTTTTAATTTCCCAATTCTTGTCATCATAAGTTGCCAGGAGTGGGCATGTAATCTGAAATCTTACACCCGTGCAAGTGAACAGTGAGTGAGGAGAAGTCCAAGTATGTCTTGGAGTATCATCGCACTCCTCAGCTTGATATCTGTATGCTTGTTTTGGTTTGATATTTATTGTCAAGCTGTGAATCTATAAATTAATTACCTTCTCTTATTGTGGTTAGACAACTAGGACCCGACATGTTCGTTCTTTTTTGCTTTATGCCATCTTGTGGTCATAAATCATAATTTAGCTATATTTGTTAATGCTGAGTAAGGTTTGTACCATCAACCCTGATCTACAAAGATATGGGTCAGACTAGGTTGTTTGGTTTGGATTAACTTAAAAGACTTAAGATAGTTGGTTCTGTAAAGATATAGGAGACCTATGAATATTTTCTGCACAATTCCCAAAAAACTAATTTTGATGTTTTCCTTGATCCTTATTATTTTGTTTACACTGCACATCCCTAACTGCATTTGTTACCAGTGGTTACATTCCTCTGTACTCTCTAAATCTCATTGGTTTTCCAACTTCATGTTTTGTTCAGCTCTTAGCAATTGAAATCTCTTCCTCAGTTTGGTGTTGAGTGACTCATTGCTTTGATGTGCCATGCCAGCATTTTGTCAATGCTAGTTTGATCTTTTCATGTACCTGTTGGGTTCGACGACTTCTCAGCCACAATTTTTTCAAAGTTCACATTGAATTCACTAGATTAAACGGAAACAATTAGTATTTTATTTCTAACAAATGTGTCTTCCCATCTTCACATCAGCACCTCACAGGATGTTGTAATTTGATAGCAGAGACCAAATTAAATGGGAACTAAAGGACAATAATGATGCAATGAAAAGAAGGAATGCGCATTTGTCTCATCTTGCTTAGTATCATAAGCAAGTACAATGATATCTTTAAACTGATTGAGCATTCTGGTCTCTGTTAATAAATGATTTGCCTCCTCTTGTTATAGTTAGACAACTTGAACTGTGCACGATCTTTATTGTTCTTTTTTACTTTTTACCTGGCTTCGTCCTAGATAATAATTTAGATATATTTTTTGATGTCTTGTGCAAGATTGTGCAATCAACCCTGATTGACAAATATATGGGTCAGCCTAGATTGACTGCATTATTAAAAGTACTCAAGATAATTAATCTCATAATCATACAACATTTTTATAGATTTTTTATTTTTTATTTTTACCATTTAATAAGCATAGCAAACAACTACACAAGCATCTCATTTGGTTCAATGCCAGGTGCCCAAATTAAACGAAGACTGGAAATAAAGGACTATGTTGATGCAATCATAAGGCTTGGAAAGTATAAGAAGTGTGTCTCAAACTACTTAGAATCATAAACAAGGACAATGATATGTTTTTTCTATAGATTGACTCTCTGGGGTCTCTAAGAATAATTAAATTATTTGCTTTGGAATTATCTTCAACACTGTGGATGAAATAAACTATGTATTTCACAATTTTTTTTCTTTGGAAGGTATGCCATTATGATATGATGCCGGTGTATCCATTAATGAATGAAATTATACTATTTAATGGCTTGACCATATGAGGAATTCGTCACCTTGTGTGATATGACATCATAGTTTGGCCAAATCTGGTAAAAGTGAAACAACCTAATGCATGCTCTTCCTTTTGTGAGGTTCATCTGAAAAAAGAAACAGTTGAAGATTCTAAAGTGTATCCTGGCCTCTGTTGTAGTGGTCATGCTTATTTCTTTTCATAAAACAGTCTCTAGTATGGTGCAAATCTCTTGTTCACCCTGTGTTTTGGAGTTGCTGACACTGACATTTTTTTTTTATTCAAGGCGTTGGGTGTTAGAAAGAAAATTAGCATCTTCGGATGTGCCAAATGAGGAGCGCATCAACCTTATCAAAGATTTAGAGAGGAAGGAGACTGAATATATGCGATTGAAAAGGCACAAGATTTGTGTTGATGATTTTGAACTTTTGACCATCATTGGAAGGGGGGCTTTTGGGGAGGTCAGTACTGCCTTGGCATGCATTTTTGTGCATGAAAAAGTTCTAGCTGGATAATAGGCATTATATTATTATTGTGTTGTCTGCAAATGGAAATCTTCTTTGTGCTGGCTGCTTACTATGTAATGGTATTATTTTATGCTAACTTGTTCAATTACAGGTCAGACTGTGTCGGGAGAAGAAATCTGGAAATATTTATGCTATGAAAAAGCTGAAGAAATCTGAAATGCTTAGGAGAGGCCAGGTGAGAAATATACACAGTGCTGAGTAGAACAAAACGTAAAAATTACTAATGGATGGATGTTCCAGATGTAAATTACAGACTTGGCATGTGATTTAGTATTCTTCATAGTCCCGTAAAGTTCTGTTGTGGTTGAAATGTATTATTCCAATGTTAATGTGGTTATACTGTGTCCATTTCAGAAGGATCACCCATGTTAGTGGATGAATAAATATCTTGAAGAATGCTTATTTGCTATTTTATTTACACGAGCTCCAATTTGTTAACAGGTGGAACATGTTAGAGCTGAGAGGAACTTGCTGGCTGAAGTTGCCAGTCATTGCATTGTGAAGCTTTACTACTCATTTCAGGATGCTGAGTACTTGTACTTGATTATGGAGTATCTGCCTGGGGGTGACATTATGACTCTGCTGATGAGGGAAGACACCTTAAGTGAAAATGTTGCTAGATTTTATATTGCACAAAGTGTTCTGGCTATAGAATCTATTCACAAACACAATTACATTCACAGGTTCAGTTTGGCTGTGCTCTTAAAGTTTTTAGCTTTATATGTTTTATCAGGGTTGATGGTTATAGGGTGATGAAATTAATTGTTTTTACATGCTAGACAAACATATTAATATTTACAATTGTCATCTATTTTTCAGAGACATTAAACCTGATAACCTACTTCTGGATAAAAATGGTCACATGAAGCTCTCTGATTTTGGTCTCTGTAAGCCTCTCGATTGTATTGCCTTGTCTACACTGCATGAAAATCAGACCATGGATGATGAGACTTTGGCAGAGCCAATGGATGTTGATGGATGTTTGCGTGATGCGGACAATCGCAGCAGCTGGAGAAGTCCTCGTGAACAGCTTCAGCATTGGCAGATGAACAGGAGGAAGTTGGTATGCTTTAGTTATTTAAACCCAACAAGATATTTTCATAGAGATGGTCCTAGCTTTTATCACGCTCATGTCTGTATTTGGTTTCATAGTCTGTATTTGGATTCTGTGGCCTAAATCAAAACCTGCATTGATATAAGAAGATTCCTTTCCTTTGAATGATACAAAAGTAAACAGAGCTAGAATCTTAACATTTATGTGTCTATTTTTCGGGTGGGGGGGAATATAATTTTCAAGAGTTCTTTAAGGAAAAAATGTCTTTTGAAGGCTCCTAACTCCACACTTTTATATTTGAATTATGAAAATGGGGAGGTTTTAAAATTTTTAAGCTGTGGTCCTTTCTGAATTGTAGAATGACTCTGTCCCTATGTTCAGTCTTATTGTATGGTTTGAGGATAGTGTAACTTGGGCTACTATGCAATTATTCTCTTTAGTAAGACCTTAGTTCTTGATGACGGTTGTTGTTGAATCCATTGCACATGAATTATGGTTTTCAATTGCATCTTCTACAATTACTATTACACTTCTTATTTTAATACTTCTGAAATAGGAAAGCCTTTCAGTTCACTCTGTTTCCTTGTTTGACGTTGCAAGGCATTTTCAACGGTGGGGACACCAGACTACATTGCTCCTGAAGTACTTCTGAAAAAAGGCTATGGGATGGAATGTGATTGGTTAGTTCTTACCTGAAGTATTTCTGTTTTAGTTCTTACCTGGGAGGATTGCTACTCTTTTTTGTTGTATTTAATCTATAAGCTGTAGTTATGTTCAATGTCTTTGGCTGGTCATTTGAATTTGTACAATTTTAATTGGCTTGAGCATATGGCAGGTGGTCACTGGGAGCAATAATGTATGAAATGCTGGTTGGTTACCCTCCATTTTACTCCGATGACCCAATAACCACTTGCAGAAAGGTACCAATCTTAATTAGTTTAAAGACTTCATATTATAAATTAATAATTTATTGCATCTCATATGTAGTTTAATCTGAAGGGGACTTGACACTTTGTGCCATTTCCTATTGTTACCGCTTGTATTCTTTCTTAAACTCATTCTACCGCTTTACTGTGTCCTCTAATGAAATCCTGGAAAACCAAAGGGAGACAAGCAGTTTAAGCTGACGATGTATAAATTGACACCGTCTCCCGTTGTTAGTACACATATTCTGAGACTCAAATATTTTATCACCTCTCTCTATTCCCCTGATAAAACATGACAACTAATAAAACCAAGGATAGGTGGCAAAAGCCTGGTGATAGTTGTTTCATCCCAAGGTCTGGGACGCTGTTCAATCATTTCAGTTAAGCACTTGAGCTAACCCTCATTTGCACAATTATTTAATTTAAACAATGTGAAAAGTTAACTAAAATAGGACACCAAGGTGTACTTGGATGGAGATGGGACGGGGAGGTTAGCTTATTTATTTATTTCTGAATTAGGATGATTTTATTGTGTTGATTAGAATAATAAGGAATATTTGAAAAATGACCTATTGGAGATGTAATAAAACTATTTATCTGCCGTCACTAATAATAACTCTAGCTTTTGGGAGATGTGATTTTTAAAATGGTAAAAGATCCATTGCTCGAAAATGATTTGGAGTTTGATTTAAACAAGTTGTTGATCTTAGCCACCCGCATTGTTTTAAATAGTAGTTAAGATTAAGGTAATTGGACCTCTATATCATCTATGTCTCCAGCGCAGCTTTTCTGCGAGGGAAAATGTAAGAGAAGTAATTAAACCATGTGGGTGTATTTTACGCCTTTCTAGTTATGTTACCTAGAAGAGTCAGTGTTTCCAAGATTCTGTTCTTTTTGGTTGGCACTAAGTTCACTAATTGTTTTCAGATTGTTCACTGGAGAAATCATTTAAGATTTCCTGAAGATACCCAGTTAACACTTGAGGCCAAGGATCTAATTTATAGGTTGCTGTGTGATGTTGATCATAGGTTAGGTACTCGAGGGGCCCAAGAAATAAAGGTAAGGTGTTCGTTTTATTTTAATTATTATAATATTGCCAGAGAGGCTGTGTCAGCCTCTTTTTTTTTTTTTCTTTACCTGTCATACTTAATATACGTTCTGTATATACCAGGCTCATCCATGGTTCAATGGTGTGGAGTGGGAGAAACTGTATGAAATGGAGGCAGCATTTAAACCTCAAGTCAACGGGGAGCTGGATACCCAAAACTTCATGAAGTTTGATGAGGTATAAAATAGGAACTCATCACGCTATCCCCATTATTTCCCGTTCTGTATATTCTCTAACAGAAGAACTGCTACGAACTGTTGGAAAAACTTCAAATATTTAATTTTGCCGTTAATCTTTTGAAAATTGTGCTTCAATGTTACCAGCGATTAGGGGTGTAAGTGGGTTGCGCCCAACCGGGTAATCCTAATCCAATCTAATCCTATTTCACTTTTGTAAGTTGAGTTGGGTTGTACTGTTTTAGTGCACCCAATTAGAATTGGTTTCTTCATGAGTTAGAGAGCCGATGAACTCGACGCAACCCAACTGGTGTTATTACTTGTCTAATAATATTACTATAAAAATGTTATATGTTTTATGTGTGTCATAAGTATTGTTTTTACCTTTTAAATATTAAGAAACATTAAAAGTATTTATTTTGACAATTTTTTTTAAAGGTAACAATTTTTTTAAAATTACCCCATTTTATGCTCCGGTCCAATCCAATTATAATAGGGGTAGACTGAATTGGGTTGTTAAATAAAATATAGTTAAACTCGGTCCAACCCGATTATTTTAATTGGGTTGAGTCGAAAATGAGATTAAATTCAGTCGAAACCAGACCACTTACACTGCAACCAGCAATTTAGCTTGACATAACAAAGTTTCTGTTGTTAAATGTAGATTTGTCTTGGTTATATATTTCTAAATTTTGATACTCTTCATGGCCAATGTGGGACTTTTAAAATGAAAAAGGTAACCTCCTCCCCCCACCCAGGATCTGATAATTGTTAAAAGCTTGGATTGTACAATATGTGGAAGTTTGTGGGAATCTTTGTCTAAAAGTGAAGCTTTACCAATCATGGGCAGTTATTATCTTGAATGTATTTTCCCTTCAATCTTTCCACTTCAATCATGTTATCTTTGTCCTAAAAGTGAAACATTACCAATCATGAGCAGTTAACATCTTGAATGTATTTTCCGTTCAATCTTTTAGTATAATAAATTCAGCAACACCCGTTAAGCTGTTGAACTGAATTTAGCAAAGGAGATCTGGGACAGAGATTTCAATTTTGGACATTGAACCTGCTATTGTTACTTTTCCTCTCTAATATAGTTTTGGAACCCTTTCTTGTATAAGGTTCCCTTCTTATGTTTGTTCTAAGTAACATCTATTCCTAGAACTAAGACTTACTTCTCGCACTAAGAGTTCTTACATCATCTTTCCACTTCGATGACATTTTTTTATGTATTCTTGATTGCATATAATGCCCATGTTTATGTTGTGTACTTGGCTGTAGAAAAAGCCTTCAAGATTTTCTCATTGTATTCTTTGGGGAATTGTTAGGTGGATCCACCAACAGCGGCAAGAAGTGGGTCTGGATCCTCACGAAAGGTACACTTGTTTGGATTAGTTTCTTTACACAATTTTCTTCGTTAAACTTTTTCACTATCAATTGTTATATGTAAAGACGTGTTATGGACTTGTTTGGGTAAATTTCCATATTTACTTTTAGGAGAAGAAAAAAAATTTAAATAGACTTCCCCATAAACTTAAATTAGTTTATGTATGATTTAAATATTATCTTTTAGAGAACGTAATACGGGAGAGCTTGTACAATTGAGCATACACAGGCTAATTTCAACTTATGAGAAAACTCATTTAATTTTTTCTTCTTATTTCTCTAGTAGATATGTTTATTCAAACACACCTTAAATTGTATTGTGTTTATGACGAATATAGTTGTTTGGATCACACTTTAAGGTTTTGATTAGAAATATTGTTTTGAATTTCTAGCCATTCCTAACGCATCTGTGTTAAAAAAAATGATAAAAATATATTATGCTAGTGTCAGATTCTTGCTCCTTGGGGCTGTTATACTTCCTCTCGTCAATTTGGTTTCACTGATTTGTGATACTTTTTCAATACCGTTGCTGATAACAGTTAAAATTTATACGAGTTATGAAAATAATTTATTCTTTATTGTTCTTTATATCAAAATTATAAGATGGCGAGTATGCTTTTCATAGATAAAGCGAGGTACCCTTTCATCTTCTTGAAATATATCTACTTAGGTTAGTGCGTGTAATGGCATAAAAAGGAATTTGTTGTATGATTCCCACCTATCAAGGGTGGTAATCAACAATCGAAACAAACCATGTTGCTTCTATAAATTTTTCTTGGTGCTAAGCTGGGTAGTCCAGGAATTGTCTATTTCGACTTGTCCAAAAAATGGGGAAACAAACAGCAATTTGTTTGGAAATCGATGGAGACACAAAGGGTCTCCAACGAAAGTCTGCCGAAGAAGAGAAAGAAGGATAATGGCAGTTTAGGGAATGGATAGCAATGGTTTTCTTGTCTCTACTGAAGGGACAGTTGGCAGCAGGATAGTGAAAATGAGGGTGTAGCAGTGATAGGAAAGGACGTGTAGGGTGTGCGGTGGATGGGTAATTGGGTAGTGGCTGGGGTGACAGGGCAGGGAATGCACTGTTTCTATCCATGATATCTTTCTTTTTTATTTTATTTTACCTTTATACGTTTCCTGCAATGCAAGTTTCATTGTAATCAGACTTTTAATTTCCTTCTTACCGTTGGTGAAGGACAAGTGCATACTGCATGATCATATATCCTTTTAATCGATATTGTTCTTTCTTATATTGGAATCATGATTTCAAAAAACGGTTCGTGATCACAATTTTGGACGTAATGTAAAGGTATTGCAAGTTTACAGTAACTCTGATTTTGTGACCTCAATTTGTAGCTATAGTGGGCCCATTTATCTGCAATTTCCTGCAATATCAAGAAAAACTGCAAAGTGGGATCGATTCAAAATCTTGATTAGAATTAAATAAATAAGCAACTCTTGTATTTATTTTCTTTTTAATCTTTCGTTTCTTCGATGTTAGTTACAGTAGGGAGCAACTCTTCCTTTCTAGTATCACTACCCTTCTCATCTTCCTCTGCTTTGGTTAAACACTTGATTTGCAAGGCATACGTACGAGATTCTAGTGTGACGTTTATGGGTCTTAGGCTCTCCGACTACAGAGCTAGCTATTGTGATGGGGTTCTCCAAAGATTCTTATTAATTGGCATTAGAGTCTTTCACCCTGGCTCTCAACTGGAAACAAGCAGAGCGGGTCGTGACGCAACACTGACATTTTAGTGTTTGTTCAGGACTAATCATGGACTAGCCAGCTCATATAACAGGACTGAGTGTGGTGGGATGTTAGGAACCAATCTCATAGACTTTAGGATCCCTTATTACTGTAGTTAACTTTCGTGGTGTGGTTCTTCGCTCTCTCGAGATTCTTATAAGCATGATTTGAGCTAAAGTCCTTACAGTCACTACAAAATACCTCGCGAGTTGTTTCAGCTGGCATCTTATCAATTTGTTTTGCCCTTGTGTTAGACTGTTATTACATGACTACAGAGTCAAAAGTCTTTATTTGATTATTCTGGTTCATAGTTGGAGAGTGTTTCTCAGTCTTCAATAGCTAATTTTTTGCACTATACTTTTTTATATGATTTTAAGGTGATTATTATAACAGCCAACGAACTTACTATGCAATATTATTCTTTGATTGGATGACAATTGATTACTTATTCTTCTTCTGTCATTTTCTTTTAGTATGTAATATGTATCCATCAAGTATGACATTTAATAAATTGTTGACTAGCGTATTTTTTGTTTCAAGTATCTGTTATACACCTTGCTATTATAGTTAGACAAAATGGCATAATTTAATGTTTGAACTTCCTCCTAATTCCCACAGATGCTAACTACCAAAGATCTAAGCTTCGTGGGTTACACTTACAAGAACTTCGATGCTGTAAAAGAAGGGCTTCGTCAATCTTTTGGTATGTCTAGTGATTACCTTCTGTGGCCATGAGAACAATTCCTAGTTATTTTCTTGCAAGTTAACCTCCTTGTCTTCTTTCTCAATGTACGTGTGCATATCAAGCTCCAATTTTCGCAATCATTTCAAAATAGTTTTAACTGTTGAACATGCTGGATCAAACTAGTTGTAGTGTTCCTGAATACTACGCTGACATAGGATATAGGGATCAAAACGGTATTGCATGAAGGACCCAAGGACGAACACTGGTTCCAAAAAAGAAAAAAGGAAGTTTAGAAGCACTGAATTTGATCTGGCATGAAACAGTTTGAACGAAACTTAAAGACGAGCTAGACCAACCCAATAGTTGATTAAAGTTGACTAGATTAATGATCTAATAATTATTTGCAGGTGATTCTATGCAAGAATATGCTTCTAAACGGGCAGCTGAAGAAACAAATTTACAAATGCTTGCGTCTTCTGGAGATCCCATGTTACCGTAAGTTTGTGCAAATTGAAGTCCACCGTGTTGAGTTTTTGTGTACTTGCTTTGGCTTTAAATATTGGCCAAGAACATGTATTATGGAACCTTAATTCCTATGCCATTTGCAAGAACAGTGTGTACAGCAAGTAGTTGAACAGCATTGTGAAAGGTTGTAGGGTAAACAGCGTGTGTGTATTTGAATTTTCAACTTAGGAACTGAGAGTTGTGCGATTGAGTGCTCCTGTCCTGGCTGCCCAGGTTGGCTGTGGAAGACTTGCCTTCTCTAGTGGCAGTTGCTGGTTTAATGTTAGTTATGGACAAATTCCTGAGGAACCATTAAAGCATCCTGAAAATTATTCGATGTGATGTGTACATTTATTGAAACATAGCAAAATTAAACTATTAAACACAAAGACAATGCATGGCCATGGATCCTGCTATTGTCTTTAGCTGCTCCGTTGCTTACCCTTTTTCCTAAATCAATTTTATGTTGAAAACTGCACTCACTCACGTCTACCTCACTGCCTAATGCTTGAATTGAATGAATACAAACATTTTCTTAATCTCTAACACCCCACTAAGGATTGGCCTTCTAGCCCATGGCCAACCATTTTATGCTCAGTTTATCCGTTGTGATTGATTGACATTTTCTGCCCTATTTTACGATTTTCTGGTGGTTAAGAAACGAGATACAATCTTCAAACTAATCTTATCATCTTCACCATGATTGTCTTCAAAAGCTTGTGTCTTTATCTAAATAAGTGAGGATTTGATAAAAATGAAGAATTTAAATTTATTTTGAGAACTAAAGTTTCTGATTAAATTTTATGCTTTATTTATTTTTAATTCATTCGTGTTATTTCTAATCGTTCTATCAATTTCAGTATCACATTCTCGGAATGAAAAAACAATACTTATAATTTTAATACATGGAATGTTTTATGTTACAATTTGATAAATAGAATCATAACAACAATACTCGGCAATAATCATCTTTAAATGAGTAGACGCATAAAAAATAAATTAAATTAAATGCGAAAAAAATTAGTTCTGACTAGGTGCCTGTGTATTAATTCGTGCATGACTAAAGTAATGGTGGGTTGTGGGACTCCCATTTCATTGGTGGGACATCCCTTTCAAATAACCAAAAACAAACACATTATATATGACGAAAAGTCTATTGTCTCATCTTTTTGCGATGAACGCTTTCCAACGAAAATGTCGAAAGGCTATTTTTTTTTTGTTATACTTTTAAAATATACAGTAGCCGGTGAAAGTAACTAAACTAATTTCCGCTCAACCTGTGATAATATTTTAAGATACAATTCATAGCATTTCTTTTATACCAAATGCTGACTTCATTGAGCCCCAGATGATAATACGTCACAAACAACATCAATGATTGATCATAAACACAACCTTTTCCACACTCACTCTTTTGCCATTCTTTTTGTTTTAACTCAATTTCTTTGCCCTTACCCTTCAATTCAAAACTTTCTAACTAAAATGATCATTTGTTAAAATAATAGGTTTTTATTTTATTATATACATATACATATATATATATATATATATATATATATATATATATATATATATATATATATATATATATTAATATATATTTTAAAATAATTTTTTATTGTTTTATATTTTTTT
>Ga0099823_1004468_pt1 | contig 13673 bp, 5 predicted proteins | sample CowpearedBW_FD_76831 | JGI IMG/M metagenome (GOLD analysis project Ga0099823, IMG submission 76831) | Root nodule microbial communities of legume samples collected from California, USA - Cow pea red BW | ecosystem: Host-associated > Plants > Roots > Nodule | place: USA: California | collected... | reverse complement strand
TGACCCAAGTGGTGAGAGTGGCGGGAGGCCCTAGTCTCTGGCAGGATAATGGCCTTAGACGCTTAAAGGCTAACCTTGTGTGTGGTAGGGTGAAACCCATTGGCAATGGCTTTGTAGAGCAGTAGAGGCCACCACAAGTGCAACCGTCCAGTGAATTCGATCTTACTATATGTATCCGGATAATTGAGTCGTAGTGTCTTGCTTGATTGCTATAACATGATTCTTTGCACATACTACGTTGCATGCTGGGATTGTTTCAATTACTTGTGTGTTGTAACATGTTAAATATAATTTACACTAGCTTACCCTTCTTTTTGGTGTATGTCCTGTTTTGTTTTCTCTTTTGCGATGATCACCTCTAGTGGGAGCAGATGGGGGAATTCCTGGGAATAGGTCTGATGGTAGCAGCGGTGCAGTTTAGTAAGTTCGTGTGTGTGACTTGCAATAGCAGTTTTAAGGCTCTAAAGTCATTGTAATCCCCTGTTGTATGAACAGCTTCTTTTGCAAAACAGTACCTTTCGGTTTTATATTTAGCTCATGGCATGATGTTTTGTATGCCCTAGTAATTTCCAGTACTCTTCTTGGGATGACTGTAATAGTGAATCTTTATGCGTCCAGTTGCTCTGATTACTCGTTGATTTCTATAATTATGCGATGTTTAAATTTAGTATATTTAATCTATTTAAATGGGATGTCACACCTTTCATTTGGACATACAAATTGTTTCTTCAGTCTAGTAAAATCATAAACAATAACATAAATATCAATTAATTTTTTTAAATATTTAAAAGAAAAAATGTTTAAATGATACATTATTGTATGACTAAAACATATCATTTTCACCCTTTAATGTAAATATTTTTGGCTTCTTTATTGGAAAAAGAAAGTGAAAGATATGGAGAATACTAACTAGTGTCCTTAGAAAATTGATTAAGAAATAACTAATGTACGTTGGATTTATCATTTTTACATTAAAAGCTGGAATAATTAATTCTATTAATTAAAATAATATAAATGTATATAACTAATTTTATAAAGACAAAAGTATCCTTTAAAATCTGTAAACAATAAAAATAAGCCTTTTGAAAATTTAATTAAATCTCAAATGAATACTTTAATTATTTTTTTTGTAAATTTTTTATATATTTAATACTATTTTTTGTTGATTTTTTTTTAATTTAAATTTTTAATGTTTAATTATATTTAAATTTTTAATAACATTAAAATATAATTATTTTATTATTTAATTATTTTTTAACTTTTAGCGATAAATATTAAATAAAATATTATAACAATTAATTATTTTTTAACTTTTATCGATAAATATTAAATAAAATATTATAACAAGTATACAATATTTATGAATATTCTTATTTTTTAAACAAAATAAAACTATATTAATTGTAATTAGGTCAAATTTCATTTAATATCATAAAATTTTTGTACATCTATCAATTAAATTTTGAAAATAAATTTTAGATACATTTTGAATCATCCTAATTCAATATGTTATTTTATATTTTTTTTCATAAAACATAAGAAATACATATGATTATCATCATCTTATTTTATATCATGTTGAGTGTGTAAAAATAACCAATTGAGAAGTAAACAATTAGCCGTGCTATTCTATTTTTTATTTTTTTTATTTTTTTTCTCTTACCGATTAAGAAGTAAAACACATACATTGGGTCTTATAACAAAACTTGATCAAACGATGTTCTAAACACAAATACAAATGTATCTATCTCACAAAATAATAATAATAAATACATGAATTGGTGTAATATTGTCTCAAAAGAATAACTTTTAGCTTCCTACACAAATCAAAGTACTAAATGTCAGCATTTTCCCAATATTTACAACATAAATCCAACTTTTCATGAATCAATGATAACCGGAAATCATGAAATTTCACCAGAAATAGAATAAATGAACTGTCCTAAAGCAACAATTACGTCAAGTGTGGGGAAGCTTTATGATTTTTTGTAGAACCAAAGTTCTAGCTCTTATAATGTCTCTGCTACAAGTATCAGCTTGCCCTCCTAAATCTTCAACATTCTTCATAAAAACTTCTAACTTCTTCTTGATCTCCTCTATTGCAACCTTCACGGCATCCTCTTCAATGGCAAATTCCACATTCTGCAAAAGAGATTCAATCTCAATTTCCAACCGATCAATGAGGACCCGAATGTTGTCCAAGTCCTTTATAGCAACATAGGTTCCAACTTGCATCGCGACAGTTACTTCCTTCTGTCCTCTCATGACAGTTTCATAGTTCTTCAACAATGAGTCAATCCACTTTCCCATTGAACCAATTGGGATTGCAGTAACAGCAGCTAGAACAGCTGCAACATGTGGCGTAGCAATTGCTGCAGCCACAACTGAACATATCAACACAGCAGCAACTGTAGCCACAAATATCATGCTTGATACCTTCCTCCAGGTGTGGATTTGTTTCACTTTCTTATCAAGTTTGCTTTGTCTCACTTGCAACTTCTCAAGCATGAGTATCTGCTGATTGTAAATAGACTGATACATTTGGAAGAATTCTTCAGTGAAAGGGTCACCAGCTGCCTTGAAATTCTTCAGTTCCTGTAATGTTCTGGTGTAGCGCTTCTCTCCCAACCCGGTTTCCTCTTCAAACTGTTGAAGGGCCACAAGAATAAGCAATTGGCTATCCCTGGCTCGTTTCAGGCACTTCTCCAATGCAGTGCAGAAATCTAGAGTCTGCAAGCTGTTATCAAAGTACTCCTCAACAAGCTCAAACAGTTCTTGATTCTTCCATATATCTTTCTTGCAGTCTAAGATCACCTTCACAACTTCCTGATTCATTTCCAGAAGGCACTCTGTGACTTGTTTCAGAGACTCAAAAGAAAGGGACCGAACCTCGACTCCAACTGCCAAAGTATTCATAACTTGATTCGCTCGAGCTTGAACTGTGGTATCAAAGGACTGCAAATCAGAGTCAAGTTTCCATGCAGCCTCATATGACCTCAGTTCAGTTGCCATATCAGTATTGAAGTTAATTCCGGATGATGTTGCATGGGTCTTCTTGCTCATGTGTGACCCCATTCTTTCAACTGAAATGATCTAATAAAGAACAAGGAATAACCAATTTCAAACTCAGTACCTGATTATCATCAGAAGAAGAAGAAATTAGCCCCACCAAGAAATTCCTTAACTGATTAGGTAAAATTCAAAGGTGTCCAGTTTGTGATTAAGGGTGCACAAATAATCTTGGCCTAATCACAAACAATTTGAGGGCAAATATAATATATTTCAAACAGGCTAATAGAGACCATTGCTACATAGATTTCTACACATGAGAAACCCTATCATATCACAATCAATTTCAAACTAACCAACCAGTGGATACAAATGCTATTTCAGATATTTGCACCCATTAGAAACATTACCACATCACAATCAACTTCAAACAAACAAATACTCGTAGAATTCTTTTCACACATTACAAACTTCACAACATTATCATCAGCATCAAACAAACCCCCGATTAAAAAGGATATTTCTTTCTCATTCATTTGCATACGAAAAAAGAACCTTTAACACACAAAACACAGTACTCCATATTATGAAGAATAGTGAACAATTAGAACAAAACAAGCAGACCCAGATGGCGAATTTTGCAAAGTACAAACCTTTGAGAGCAATTGAAGAAGATAAGAATTTGCAGAGAGTGATTACTTTTGATCCAATGATAGATTATGGCGTCACCCTGTTGATCTATTTCTAAAAAGGGAAAAAAATTGAGAGGCTCAATGTGAGGAATTTAAGACCTTGAAGACAGCTGAACACCTGTTACTTATTTACCACAAATTTGGGAGCTTTGAGATGTGAGCGAAACAATAACTTGCACGCATAAGAAGATTTCTGCAAAAACGCGTGAAGCAAACCAAAGGAATGCACCTAAGATTTTCCTTTTAACGCGCAAAAAGCGTAGAAGAAAAACAGTGACAAGGGTTCAAGAAACAAAGTGAGTGGCACAAGTCTGAACATAGGACTTCTTGAACATCATAGGAAGTGAAACTACACATGGAATCTTATATTCTTAGATTATCTGTTGAGACAAGTTTTTACATTAAAAGACCCCTCAAAACTCAACCAGACTAAAATACTTTATTATGATAGATATTTTATACTATACTAGTGAAATAATTATAAACAAATTATTATAAATGTAAGGAACTTTAGACACATATATAATAATAATTTAATTAGATAATAACAAAATATTTATATTATCAACATATATGATTAAATTTATTTCCTTTATATCAAATGTCAAGAAAAAGACATCATGTTTGTCAATAAAGTTTAAAGTTTGATGAGATTGTTATGTATTATTTCATGAAAAAGGTATAATGTTAGCTTTATCTAAATAATAATTCATCTCCATTGTGTGGAAACAAACAAAATAATTAAATTGTTCATTTAATTCAGGATCATATTAAACAAATGGAACATTCTAAGTTATACATCAAAATCTGTTATATTAAGATGATATTAGAAAAAAAGTTACAAGATAAAAAGGTGGAAAAGAAAACATTCCAAATTGGTGGTTCATAAAGCTAAGACACCTGGAAGTTGAACTTTGAAAGCATCTCAATTTAGTTACTTGATAGCCAAGATATATTTCAAATTGCACTGAACACTAAAATTAGAAGTAAAATAAAAGAATAAATATTAAAGTATGACCTATAATATTCAGAGTTCAATGTATATATGTATGAATATATGTATGAATATTAATGGATAAAGTTCGGGTAATAAGCTTCTTTATATTCCATCTGTTGTATAAATTAGAGCTGTTAAAATGGGTTGAAATCCGCGACCAACCTGGCTCACCACAGGTTCATGCCGAGTTAGGTTGAAATTTTATTTAAAATTTCATTACGAGTTGATTTTTGACTCGACTCACCTGAACCCGGCTCACACAGATTGAACTCGTGGTGAGCCGGATTAGCTCACCAATCTGCAAATAAAGGGTCACACAAGTATTTTTTATTAAGTTGGACTTTATATTTGGGTCATGTTAGGTTTTTTTTAGGCAACACATAGATAATTTGTATTTTGTAATTTTGGATTGTATTAAAGTTTATTTAGATTTTAATTAGAATTATAATATAGTTTTGACTAAAAAATATTAAAAAAATTGTAGTTTTCTTTTAATTAAGTGAGCCCGTGAGCCAATCTGTTTAACCCACCAACCCGCGGTGGGCCGGGTCGGGTTGAAATTTTTTTGGCTCACTAATTAGTCCGCCGAGTTGGGTTAACTCACTAAGTGATCAACCCGTTTTGATCAACCCGTACCTGTTTTTGTATCTACGTAGGTATCTGTTAAGCGGATACCTGCGTTTTTTTTTATATCCACAAATATTAACGGGTACCCGCAGGTATTTATAAAAAAATTTAAAATATTTAACAACTTTTTTTAACCATAAATTCAAATAAAATAAATACATAACATTCATAAATTTTAAAATTTTAAGCGAAGTCCAGATATAATTTAAATAATATTGAATGACAGTTTAAAAAAAATGGAGATTTTTTAAAACTAAGTGATAAAAAATAACCTATTCAAAATCATTGTGTTAATATTTTAATCATTTATTTTTAGTTTTCGTAATGCAAAGTAAAGTATAGCGGGTACATGTATCCACGAGTATACAATATTGTAATACCGTATCCACTATGTTAACAAGCGAATATAAAAAATATTTGTACTCGTTATATGCGGATATTCATTTAAAATATTAATTTTCTACCTGTTACGAATTTTATTTGTGGATAGTTGTAGGTACAAATTATTGGCATCCTTATTCTTGTACCTAATGGATAGATTTGGCTTTAAATAATCTCATTAGAAAAATATTTAATTAAATTTATTATTATTATTTTAAATGTATATATTTATGTATTAAAAATATCAATTTCTTATATGAACGAAAGACACTAAAAATCTTAAATGAAATCGTCTCTATTAATAGAAAAATCTTAAATTTACTTAGTCTGGTTAGGTAATATTCATTTCTTTAAGTTAGATATAGGATAATCTTTATCATCTTTTACATTGTAACTTAAATGTATATATTTGGCTATTTTTACTAATTTTTTATAACTATTTGATCTTTATATAATTATTATTTTTATTTAATATTTATAAAATTATAATTTTTATTTCGTAATATTTAACATCACAGAAGAAAATATTAATTATATAGACATTGAATATGTGACAACATTATATTTCTTTACTTTATTTTTATTTTTTTAATAAAATTATTTAATTAATATTTAAAACAGTAGAAGAAGACATTTATATTTACAAAATATGGGAAATTCTTCATGAAAATGAAATGAGATGAGATAAAATTTTATATCTATTAATTGTAAGAATGAGAAAAGAAATAAATTTTGACTTTAAAAATAGAGATGAGAGAGTCAAATTCATAGACTATTTGATACTAATTGTTATAGTCGAGCGCTTATTATTAGACTAAAAGTTATAGCCTATAGTCAGGACGCAACTCTTTACTTAAGAGTGCAATAGTCCAAACGCCACTTGAGACACAACCCACTTCACCTCTGTTATGGGACAATTGATGTCATATGCAACAAGAACCTCTTAAAAGTATGTATGAGGTTGACAAATTCATTAGTTTGAATGATTTTGGATTGTTTTCGTTGAAGATGCATGTTTTTCTGGTTCAACAAGGCCTCTTAAAGCTTGGGAAGATGAATCCAAGACCATGATTGAGGATGATAGGAAAGTGTTGTTGGCGAAGACTCATCATACAATTATTCTGAGTCCTTGTGACAAGGTGTTAAGACAAGTATCAAAGGAAAATATCAGAATGGAACAATGAAAAAAGATTGAAAGCTTATACATGACTAAGTCTTCAGTGAACCGAATGTATTTGAAGCAAGTATTGTGCTCACACAAGAAGAATTGTGAAAAAGCAATTAGTGATCAACTGGATGAATTGAATAAGTTGAATCTTGATTTGAAGAGCATTGACATTCAGATTGATGATAAGGACCATACATTGTTGTTCTTGTGTTATTTGTCTAAGACACATTATCTCAAAATTTAGAGCCAATTTGTTGTTCTTTTTGAAATTATTTTTCTAATAAAATAAGTTAAATTTTTATTTTTGTTTAACTGCTTGCTCAACCTACATATTTCAAAATTAAGTAATCAGTTTATTCCAATAAATAATTCCTATGTCCTTCTTAAGTTAATATTATTTTAAAAATTGCATATTCCAAAAGTACTTATTTAAAGTTTAAATAAAAACTTACCCTTAATATCTTGTCATTGGTGTTTATTAGACATAACAGGATTTTCTCCAGTGATGATAAATTGAGCTGACACAGCAATATATCTGACACAGATTAGATTCCGAATCAAACAAAGATTACAAGCAAAAACTAGACACATAAAGAAAGAAGAAGCAACAAGGAGGCATGAACTTGAACATTCAAAATGAATATGGACAGAAATTTTGCACTTGAGGAAGTGCACTTGCACAGATAACTGAAAGCAGTAACAATAATTTCTTTCCAGTGATTCAGTTACCAGAAAGACTACGGATACTCTACAGCACAGAGATGAGTTACTGAGAAGTGAACTTGTCTTCTAACTTTTGCTTTAGTCTTCCCTTTTTAGACTTCTTTAACTCCCATGGTGGCAGACACCCTTTATAGTGAGAGTGCATAAATAATGAAGACATTGAAACTTCCTTCTGAGGCATTGAGATTGATGACAAGCAACTGAAAGCAGTTCTCAGTCTTCTTTTCTCACTATCACACCCTTGAAAGTTTGGATCATGCTGAACAGTTGAAGTTTTAAGAGCATCAGGGAGTATGCAGTTGCAGAAGGAACCTGCAAGGAGGACAAAAACTCGGATCTAATGCATATGCTTTGCAGAACAAAAACTGATACAATCTGCAGTATAAAAATATGCCACATACCTATTCTTGCGAGACGATTGACCCATTTTGGTATAGAATTGCCAGTTAGTTTGTAACAAATATCCTCACAGAAATGGTTGCAATTCTTGACAATCAAATGATAAGTATCACCATTGTAATTTGCAGACTGACGTTCCATGAACTCTCTAATCTGGAAAGGATCTAAGCTAGTAGTTCCCATGAATATGGACTTCCTAAACTTAAAACCAGGACACTGCCGAGGTTCAACCTCAAAGACACCACTTGTTGGATAGTCATGTGCTCCAAATGCATATTCTACTCCATAAACTGTCAGCATAATAACTCCATTTTAGAAAACATTCAGGGAATCCATGAGTATATTCTTTCTTTCTCCAAATACAGCTTAAGCCACAAATATTCACAGATTAAAGTGATATGTACATGCACGGATACTATTAAGAGTTCAAGATGAGTTGGAAGTCTCACATTGGATAAAAATGAGTAAGATGACTAATATATAAATACAAGGACCCATAAACCTATCGTCTTAAAGTTTTGGGTTGAAAGTGGTGTCCTAGTTTCTTATACAGGCTTTTTCACAACTTATTGGTACTGAATTTCCTGGTGTCTTCCCTCATGAAAAAGCTAACACATACATTATACATAATCCTCTTCTCCAAAATATGAAGAAGTATCAATTTATTATCATCTAGCAAAACTCTAGGCACTTATTCTTTTCTAAAATAAAGAAACAGTTTTGGATTCATTTGAAAAGGTTTTAACTGTCAGCTAACCTTCAACACCAGAGTGGAAAATACCAAGGCCAGCCCAATACATATAGCCATTTACTGTTGTCAAGTCATAGACATTGAGATAGACAGGTGTATTCCCAGGTATGTTGCCGGCTGATTTCACTTTAGAGAATATGCAGAAGGGGGTCACCGATTTGTCTCTAAGACGAAGACGCACAACAGAAGGCCAACCATTTTTAAAACCTGATTTCATTGTATGAGAGAACCCAGAAAGCAGTCAATGTCTATATCCTACCTGCATAAACATAAATACCAACAAAAATTCATTTTCACAAAGAACATGTTATTGAAAAAACATCAAAACTGAAAGCACATCATTATACTCTAGACAAAATGTTTTTACCATTGAACAAGGTATTCAACTGATGATTATGTGTTACAGTAAAAAAATGGATGACACTTGTTTTTTCTTGAACACATTAACTGAAAGAAAATGGATCTCTTCAACCATATAGCTTTGAAAAAATGCATTAGTAATCAATTGCCCTTTTTCCATGTTTAACATCTTTTAATCAAACTGACATCAGTAAACATTAGAGTACTACCTTCTACTTACTCAACATAAAAGAAGGTACAACGTTTTCTTTATTTTAGTTCATTTATGGTGTTTGCATTAGACATGAAACAAGAAAATAATCATTTTCATCACATTATCTAGTTTAAGGTTTGTTCTCCTGTTCTGCATAAGTCACTTTTAAGCTATGCAGCAAGGAGGAGATGGCAGTTAAAGAGAGAAAATATCACATTCAAACATTGAGACATGCACCACAATGGCTAATACATAAACTAATCTTAGCTCACCAAGAAACTCATCCTATTTTTCTTAAATTTCTCTACTAAAAGTGTTTATGGAGAAGTATGCCCAAACAAACGTTTTATAAGTCATCTCCACACATGCCCAACCCACCTAAGAGGAGATTCTCTCATTTTCTCTATAACAGGTACTGCCCAACTTTTTCTCCAATGCATTGATTCTCAATCCTATCTTGTCTAATATGTTCACTCATCCAACACAATATTCTCTTCTGCCACATTGAGCTTATTCTATTGTTGGCTCCCTTTATGAGAATGTTAATGCCTAAAAGGTATATTTCTGGCTTAAAGGAAAAATTGGAGATGTCTTCTAGCTTGTTAATACGGGGCTTTACTAGGTGGTGAATCTTCTTCCTACTTTCATTTAGAAAGTCGTCAAATTCACACGCGTTAAACAAATGATATTGATGAGTTAATAACACGAACAATAAAGTTTAGTTGGAATGGAAGAAAAGAGGATCTGTGAGGTATAGATAAATGTAAAGGAACAAGTATGAGTGTGGTGAATCTGACCAACATTGAAGGACAAGACACTCAAAGTGATCAATTTCAACATACTGGTCAATAAACTAAAATGAAGTTGAGGAATACATAAACCACAACTCATTCTAACCAATTTAAAATAGAATAAATGGAAATCTACGGGTTAACAGTAACAAGTGTGTCTGAATCTGCAAGGCCTATTGTATAGATCTGGCTTGTCTTGTCTTGTGCGTTTTATGAACATTACATGGACATTTAATGTACTTCTACTAAGAACAGCATAAAATGCAGCAACATAACCAATTCGGAAGAGTTATCAGCAAGAGAGATCTTCCATACTGAAACACCATAACAACTTCCACTCATCTCTGAAAGCCTCCACAAGACTCTCTTTAAAAATCATAATAATAGTATTAGAAAAACACCAGTGCATTAAGTTTGAGAAATATTCTTAATGGGAAGACCATCATAATCCAGAGATTATGCATTGCCCACGATACAATAGGTTTAGCTACTAACGACTATGAACCCTGTTTAATCTTAACAACAAGCTTCACTACTTGTCCATCAGTAACAACAACAAACTCCACTTTACAAGGGAAGATTGCAGAGGGATAAGAAAATGAAAAACGGGGAGAGCGTGTTGCTAGAGATCGAATCCAAACACCTTAAGCAACTAAACTCGAGGCAACATACCATGTTTTAAACTGAAGCTATAGGTTCTCCAGGCTTTTCCTTGCCTCAACTAAGACCATAACATTTGAACTTATCTAAGAGCTTTTGGAACAACAACAAAACTTATGTATGTAGCATCTAGAATCTTGACATTATAGAATACAAACAAGTCAATGGTTCAATTTGAGCGTTTTCATAGGATATAAAGTGATTTTGGAGCAAATACTACATGGAAAACAAAAAGTAATTTTGAAATCAGCTCCAATCAGACAACTAACAGTAATGTAACAAATACAGATAAACAACCTCGTTAAGCCATCCCAGATTCCACAAAAAGAAATGCCAATAACCATTTTTTCCTTTTAAATGAAGCCAAATGATGGATTCATAAATCATAACATGTTAAAGTTCCAACTTTCATGCAGAAAAAATAGGAGCAAAATGATGAGTAAAGTTTACATCTTTGAATAATAATAACATAACTGAAGATCTAACTGGCATATGAGGTCAACTTCAGTTACATGAAAGTGGTGGGAGAAAAATTTAGCAAAATTTAAGGGAGAAGAAAAACAGCAGGCCTCAGATCAGATTCCAAAACCAAGTAAAAAGAACAAAAAGAAAAAATAGACAAGGGTATGAGGTATGAAGTAGCTGATCTTCCACAAAAACAAAAGGGAAAAATAAAAGAATTCAGCTTTAAAGAAGGAAGGAGTGAGTGAAGAAAGTGGAGCAATGCAGGAAACATGGAAAGAAGAGAGGCAGAAACAAACCTTTTGTGCAGCAAAGGGTAGCTGAAAGAAGAGAGGGTGAAGTGAAAGAGTGGTTCAAGTTGAAAGTTTGAAAGAGCCATTGGTTGTCTGAGACAGAAAAAGAGAAAGGGGGAGAGAATGGAACAATGGTTGTGCCTGAAACTCACACATTGTCTTGGCTCTGACAGAAGTGAAGGGTGTGTATGTATTGTAGTAAAGTGAGAGTGCAGACACAAAAACTGGTTTGTCTGGTTTTGGTGCCTAATGAGGAAATGTAATCATTCATAAGTAAGCCATTTCTTTTGGAAAATGGTAGGAAGTTCATGGTGGGGTTGGCTTTGGGTTCATCAAACCCATTTTCCAATACAATTAGGAGTGGGTTGGATTATATATTGAATAATTGGATAGACACAAAATAAAATAAAATTGTTTTAAAATTTAAAAATTCTTGTTTCTTTGTTATTTCATTTTGATAAGTTTCAACTATTTATATATTATATTTATATTTTTATGAAATGTACTTTTAAACAAATCAAATCAAATTTTAAATTTCAAAAATTGAGGCTAAGATGATAAGACGTAAAAACGCCTTCATCTGACATTCTAATTTCAGTGTGTACTGAGATGTTTTTAATCGTGTTTGTTGGTAGAGTTTTATGTTACACAAGAAGTGTTTTCTTTTTAAGAAGTAAAAAAAAAAAAAAACTTATTTTCTTTTATATATAAATATTAAGCTTGTAGTAAATTTATTATTAGAACAAGAAGTGGATAGATGTTTTAAATATGTCATGAAAATCTAGTATTTATAAAAAATAGTTTAGAAATTCATAAATGAATTCTTTATTATTTAATGTGCACATTATATTTTATTTTTTAAAATAATCAATTAAAATTAAAACATAATATATAATTACTCAATAAATATAAGTTAAATTAAAATGGAGATGAATAAGTAAAGTAAAAGATTAAAAAAAAAAAAGTAAGACACAGGGAATTTTGCAACCAAAAAGTGAGAATGTGAAAGAAATTGTGAGCAGACTTGACACTTTGATATTGACCGAATCATGGCATTGCTTTGAACAATGGAATGATAGATTGCAATCTTTCTCTCTCCTTATTCATTTCCTTTTTCAATAACTTCATTGGTAACACAAAAATGTTTTTAAAATAGTTATTTACAGCGGTTTTTAAATCTTATCAATATTGTATTTTTTGTTTGCATAGGTAAAAGGAAAATGAATAAGAAAACAAATTGAAATAAAAAATGTTATTTAAAACAGTCCAAAGAAAAATTAGAAAATATTTCATTAAAAATAAAAGGGTCAAAATGAAACACAAATCCTCTTAACTAACATAAGTATCTTTATAATAAGATATACATATGTTATAAAATTTAAAAAATATAATTCAGAAGGACTAGTGACTTATTAGTCCAAATATCTGGTACATTAAAATAATAATACTTTTTGTGTATAATACACATAATTGGTGCTTTTTGTCTGTATTTACAAGTTGTAATAAAAAGTATTTGAAGAAACAGCTGGAATATGATTAATTTATAAAATATATGCAATCGTCCTTTTAATAATATCTTATTCTTCTATCCTCCACATGTTGCAGGGAATCCTATGATGAGAAAACCCACTCTTTCATAAATGAAATTTTGAATCTTCAAATGCTAACAACCTCACCAATTTAAATACAATTGGGTTTTCAATAATTCACCATTCAGATGCATAGTTTATTTCTATTACTTTTTTCATGTGTTTGTGATATTTTATTGTAACCGACACAAATTAAAAAAATAGGATAGGGTTATTGATTTATGTTTTTTTAGTTTTAGTTAATATAATTTTTCATTATTATAATTTATCAGTACTCAGATAGACCGAATTTTATTTTTATCATGTCCAGAAACACGATGTGAACATGTTGTCCTGCTTACTTTACTACTGCAAAAGAGATATAGAGATTGTTGAGATATAACATACTTTTATCATATTTTACTACGTAAACTAAGATAGATACTCTTTTTTTTTTCATTATCATGTTTTTCCTTTTTAATTTTGTCAAAATTTTAAACATTTTTAATTTTATTTTTGTTCTTACCAAGTTAAGTTAAGATATGTTGAGTTATTTTTTTCATATGATTTGGTTATAGTCCTGACAAATTGTGATATAT
>Ga0099823_1004460_pt1 | contig 13679 bp, 9 predicted proteins | sample CowpearedBW_FD_76831 | JGI IMG/M metagenome (GOLD analysis project Ga0099823, IMG submission 76831) | Root nodule microbial communities of legume samples collected from California, USA - Cow pea red BW | ecosystem: Host-associated > Plants > Roots > Nodule | place: USA: California | collected... | reverse complement strand
ATATATATATATATATATATATATATATATATAATCAAAGTATTTGTATTTACACAAAAGTTTCGTGGCTACATCTAACCCTAACAAAAATGGGTATAGCTCTCCATTGTCATGGAGAGCTCAAGCTTACAAATGGAAGATAAAGGAGATACAAAAAGGAAGATGGAGTCGTTCCCAAGAGCCCTAACACACCTTTAAGCTCTCCAAAATGAGTTTTTCATGCCTTCACATTGCCAAAGATCATTTCCCCTTGAGCAAACTAGAAGAAATAGGTTAAAATTGTCACCCATCACGAGTTTTGTTTATTTTAATCCTCTATTTCTTCATCTTGAATAAAAGGTTGTACTTATTCTTGTATATATTTTTCTTGATAAAATTCATCAGCAAAAAAAATCTAACAGTACAACCTTCAAACCAACATCTTCCACATGATTAAGTCAGCTAAAAAAAATGAAAAAAAAAACATCTAGATTATCATTGTCCAAATTTTTAAAGTTCTTAGATTACCAAAATTCTCAGATTTTCAAAATTATTAGATTTTCAAAGTGTTCAGCTTCTCAAAATATTCAGATATTCAGATTTTCGAGGTTTTCAGTATTCTCGTTCTCATATTTTCAAACATGTGAAATTTATTATATAAAACATACTTATATAAATTTGAAGAGAACGATATACAAAAATAGTAAAAAGAAAGCACGAAGACACTACATGAAAATAATATTATAAAAGTGAAAATAAAACTTAAAATCTGCTTTGTAAAAAATATTTACAAAAGTTTCATAAAAATCCAACTAAAATAAAATATTTAAATAGAGACATGTAATATTTAAAGTATGCTGTAATTAATGAAACTTGAAAGTTTTCTGGGTTCTTAATATTTATTGGAAAGATTGAAACCAATTAGATAAAAACAACTCTTCTTTTCCTTCTATCTGTTTAAGACTTATTTTGAAAAATATTTTTTATATTTTTTCAATAAGAAGAGAGAGAAAGGGGTTTTCAAAGCTTAAAATCTGATCTGAAAAGAGAGTTCATGTTACTTTTACATTAATGATCTTATTTTTGTATCAAATACTTAATTTAAGACTATGATAATTAAATTATTTTAATTAAGTTTAAAAATCAAATCAAAATATTTAATGTGTTTTTTTTTCAAAAATATTCATTATAAAGTTTATTTATTTTTAATTTTATTTATTTAATCTGGAAACAATGAAAAAAAGGGTGTTAGAACAAAAGTTAAAAAAATAAAATTTGACAAATGGCGCGAGCAAGCATGGCGCGCTAAGCAAAATTAGGGCGCGAAAGAGGTCGCTTGTTCTTTATAGTTCAAATAAATTCAGACTTTGTTCTTGCATCTGTATCAATGGCGTCTTCACTCCCTCGGAGAAGAACCCACGCTCCCAAATCATCTCCCACCGTAGCCGTAATCGACGACATTTTATGCCAGGAATGCGGCTCCGGCGACTCTCCGGCGAGGTTGCTTCTCTGCGACAACTGCGATCGAGGCTACCACCTCTTCTGCCTCCGTCCCATCCTCCCTTCCGTCCCCACAGGCTCCTGGTTCTGTGGCTCCTGCTCCAACCACAAGCCTAAGTGTAAGCATTACTTTCATTTCTCTCTTTCAGATCCCACATCCGTTAATCCTTCCGATGAGTTCAAAAAACTAGTTTTAGGGTTGGATTAGGTTGCATGCAATTTGGGTTTTTTATTTTATTTTTTGTTATTCAATAATTAACCTGGGTGGTATTTAAATCTGCAGCTTTCCCCCTTGTTCAGACCAAAATAATTGATTTCTTTCGCATTCAACGTTCCTCCGAGCCATTGTTGAATCAAGGTGAGGTGAAATGGTTTTTGAATATATTGGTACTGTAAGTTTGAGTCGTTAGATGTTATGGTTCTGGTTGAAAGTTGAAACTGGTGGTGCGGTGGTTTTAGATGCACGGAAGAAGCGAAAGCGGGGTGGGAGCTTGGTGATTTCGAAGAAGAAACGGAAACTGTTGCCGTTCGTGCCGAGTGAGGATCCAAATAGGAAGTTGGAGCAGATGGCATCACTGGCAACGGCATTGACCGCTACTAATACAGAGTTCAGCAATAAGCTTACTTACATGCCTGGAATGGCACCTAGGTCTGCTAATTGTCCTGCTCTCGAGCGTGGTGGAATGCAGGTACTTGGAACTGCTGAACAATTGCCCTAATTTTTGTGCCCAGATTATCTGATACTGTTTGTAAAGAAGTGGGTTTTTAGTTAAGCATTTTGTGAATGGAGGAACATCACATTGTTGTGTGATTTTGATGGTTCAGGTTTTGCCTATACATTGAGAAGCTAGAGTTAGTATTATTGAGAAAACAAGCACTTTATGGTTCTAATAGATGCAAAACATGCCATTTGTTTACTTTTGTATGAAAGGGATTCTGAAATACAAAGAACATGGTCTTATTCTAAGCTTTGTCCAGTCAGTTGTATACAGATATTTATATTTATTGGGACAATGTATTTCACAATTTGCAACTTTTCCTTAAATGGAACAGAAGAAAATAAGCAACACCCTACATTTAGCATCTGTGCTGGTTTCTGGTTCTTCTCCTTTTTCAGTATTTAATTGATAAGTCTCTTGTGATTTTGTCTTTTTTACTCAGGTTTTGTCAAAAGAAGATACTGAGACATTAAACTTGTGCAAAAGTATGATGGAAAGAGGAGAATGGCCACCTCTAATGGTTGTTTTTGATCCTCTAGAAGGGTATGTATTAGCATGTTACATAGATTGCAGATTGCAGATTGTGTAATCATTCAACAACAATCTCAATTTCCATTTCCAAGAGAAGAATACTCAGATTTTAAATTTTTTCTTGCGCAGCTTCACAGTCGAAGCAGATAGACCCATCAAAGATTTAACCATAATTACAGAATATGTTGGGGATGTAGATTTTTTAAAGAATAGGGAAAATGATGATGGAGATAGCATAATGACACTTCTTTCAGCTTCTGATCCTTCGAAGACACTTGTGATCTGTCCTGACAAACGTAGCAATATAGCCCGGTTCATCAATGGCATCAATAACCATACACAGTAAGTTTTTTTCACCTCAGATTTTATTCTTGTTATTTTTGCTTGTGTTTTGAGAAGTCTGAAATTAAGGAATTAAGGACGGACACATTATAATAATGTGTATGAAATCCTTTACTTTCACTTGAAGTAAGGTGGTTGTTTGATGGAAACAACAATTAATAAAGGGTTTTCCCTTTTGGTGTAGGGAAGGAAAAAAGAAACAAAACTTAAAATGCGTGAGATTTGATGTTGGAGGCGAATGTCGAGTTCTTTTAGTCTCCAATAGAGATATCTCAAAGGGGGAAAGGTTGTACTATGACTACAATGGAGATGAACATGAGTATCCAACTGAAAATTTTGTCTGATTGCCTTCAGATGTAAGCAAAGCACCCCAAACAAGGGGGACTGCGAGCTTGTCATTTTTTTCATCACTAAGTTGATTTGGCCACCCGCTTTAGAATGATTGCTTTGTGACAGCCCCATTTGGTGTACACTCTGAGCTGGACATGTATCATGTTGAATGCACTATATTTTTAAATTGTTTATTGATTAAATTAGTGTATGATTTAATATATGCAATGATCGATGCATATTTTTAGCAAAAGCTGATATTCGTCTCTTAATTTGGGGTTTATAATTTTATTTTATATAAGTGATTTCTAGTCTTTATATTTAGTGTAAATGGTATGTTAAATTAAGCTATGTGACTTAGATGTTTAAGATAATTGAAATACTAATCAAATTTTAGCTTTTGAGTTTATGAACATTGCTTTATTTATCTGATTAAAGGAAATAAGATGAAAAAGTTGACATGAAAAATAAAATTAAAATATAGAGAGCAATTAGGAAATTTGAAAGGCCATAATGTAAAAATGTAGGTCTTGTTCACTCTTAATTTTAATGGTTGAAAGAAGGTGAATGTTTTCGAAAAGAAATTGAGGTCCTTTTGTTACCGAATACTTGTATGGCGCTTCCCTTATTATCGAAAAGTTGGATTGACTTGAGCTTGTGGATTTCTTTTGTTAGTATGGATGGTCGGGATTATGAAACAGCAAACAGTGCAACACACCTTGGTGCTCATGCATTGCGCTCGCACATGAATAATGAGTTCTGAATGCCATAAAGTGATAGATATTTACACGAATAATGTGAGGATGAATAATCTGTTGTGTTCTTATTAAAATGGTAGGTTTTGCGTCAAAGAATTGATGTACATGTGTACAATACTACGCCCGCGCTATTTTTATATGGTCAATCAATTCTTATATGGGAAGTGCTTTTGTTTGAGTTTTGCGATTGTGGGAATTAGTAAACCCTAAAAGCGTAAACTGTAGTTGTAATTTATTAAACAAATTTTAATTCTAGTAGTTAGGATGTTAAAAGAATTGGCCTTTTATGTTGCCTTCTTTAAGACATTAAAGTGTTCAATGAAATAGGATATTGAAAAGGTCATAAACCTAAACCTCAAATCCATCCCCTATGTAACTCAAGATAACAAGAATTTCAAATTAGGGATACACAGCGGACAGAAGAGTTACACAATAAAACCATTATTAAAAACTCATGAAGTACATTTTTACAACAACCGGCCAATAATATATTACACATTATTTTTTTAACATCAGCTTGATAACACCGGGGTTTAACCTACTAATTTTTTTTCAAAGAATGGATAAATACACTTTATACCATACGATGCAGAGCAAACTTCAACGTTCTTTGGGCAACAATGGCTCCAACTGGGAATCTCTGTCCTTGGGGTGTGGAGGCCTGCCATTACCAGATTCTAAGTCGGTCACTGAAAACTTCTCCGCTCTGTCTTTCGACAATCGAGCAAACAAACTTGGTTTATCTTCAAATGAAGAAAGTGGCGTGAGTGAACTGTCAGGTCCCGCTTTCAAGCTTTGAACATGTTGCAAGCAAACTTGAACAGCATCATGTACTCTCACAAAGTACCATTCTTTGCCTATCAACTCCACCAGACCGGATTTTGAGAAGGTGAGCAGAACTTCTGGGCTTGGATTAGATATTGCAATCTGCAAGAAGAATAAGCTCAAGTTAGATAGTGGAAACTCTGTAGACCCGCGGTGATGATTTTTAAGCATTCTAACAGTGGTTGAAAGTTCACAATCTTATTGTACCTGAATGTCCCGTAATTTGTACTCCTGATATAAGTCTTTCAAAGCTTGAACAGCACTAGAATCTATGTAGGTCACAGCTGCATTCATAACCAGATTGTAAGATTAGAAGAACGAGCCAGAGTTATCATCATTATCCCTTTCATAATTTAGTTGCGAGCAACCATAGTGCAAAAGAACATTTACAAACTCAGTAAAATGTGGTTCATGTAGTTCAACACTCCAGGGAACTTCAAAAATAATGGAAATGATCAACACCAACCGAAAACATCAACTGGACATATATGTCACAGTTAATTACAATTAGACGTTTTAATAATCTCACGACACTGAACGACTTATGAGTCTTATTAACCATTAGTGTCACAAGTGATAATTATATAATCACATTAATTTACCCATTAGATGTTAGCTTATTTAGAGCTTAAACACATTAATAATACATTATATGGCCTCTTTGTGAACAAGGCAAGGAAGACTTACGTGCCATCTCAAGAATCACAAAATAAATTCTTTCAACCTCAGGTCCACGGTTTTTAGAACTATCAACATGAACTTCATATTCACGCAACCTGATAAGAAAACTCTAGATGAATTAAAGTATGCTCTTGGTTGGAAAAATGTCAATTACAACTCACTTCTCCTTACCTGTCCTTTATGAAACTCGTGTTTGCAAAATATATTGGAGCATCAACACGAACAATTACAATTCCATTATATGAATATGCTTCAGGATACTGTTTAACATTCCTATAAACAGTTGTCCCTGGCAAACGACCCAAAACAGCTGCAGTGAAGACCAAACAATAATGTCAGCATACTAACATATCTTGCAATATTTACATATTAGTTTTCAAAATACAAAAGGACTACTCTTGTCTTAGATGCAAGATTGAAATTTTCATTTTTATTGGTTATATTAAAGTTGAAAGGCATACAATTTATATTTTAAAAAACTATAAGCATGCATAGATGCCTACATAACAATCACATTTCAAATAACTTCAGGAATTCTGTATTAATATACCCTCCTTAATCCTTAAAGCATTTGATTGAAATAATGAATTGACATCCCAGGTGAAGTATTTCAAACACATGGCCAAATCTAGATGCCTTAATTCAGGATTGATCCATTGCAACCTAAAACAAATGGTCCTATCATATTTTGTAATTATTTCCCTGCTTTAGCTGTTAGCATTCTTAACTGTGATTCCAGTCTTTCAATTGTTATGCTAATGATCGTTTGGTAACCGGTCTCTTGCATTTTTCAGGGGAAACGAAACGGGTTCTGCAATATTGTTGTTCATCAGAAAAAAATATATTTCCAAAGTTCATAAATGTTTTATTTTCTTATTTATGTATCGACATGCATAAATACCCAATTTTAGTCTCTTATCATTTTAGGTTCAAGGTATTCATTTGAAAGAAATTTTATAAATTAAAAATTCCACGAATCACATGACATGATTCTTAGATATTCACACAAGTTAGCATCTATAACGTGATTCAATTCTATACACATCATATAAGTGTGGAACAAACAAAGAGCATGCACCATTTCTGAACCTGTACAAATCAACTTACCAATATGTGGATTTGCTGACTCATGAATGACAAAAGCAAGTGAAACCCCAACCTACAATAAAAAACCTTATAAAGTGAGAAAGGTGATTATCTTAGCATATGGAAAACACCACAACTTTTGCCTGTTCAAACAAGAAAATAATTTGATATCAGTTATATTTAATGAATCCGGTATCTAAAGAAATGATTCTATAAGCATTTCTTCTTCTCAGTATGAAAACAAATCACTAAAGTTTTAGCCAGCAAACATAGCTCCTCAATGAATATGCATAACCAGATAAATATTTCAACCTCACTAAGTAGAGGGATCAAAATGTGAACAGTTTCTAACAAAAAATTCAGAATATATATATATAAATATATATAAAATTATAATACATCTATTACAACCTAAAAAACAAATCTAACGTGTACTCACCCCAACAAGGACGCCAATCTCAATACCAAGGAACAATGTTGTAGTACTAGTAATGGTCCAAAGAAGAAAATCTTTCTTATCAACACGCCACAAAAAAATGGCCTCCTCGTAATCTACCTGAAAAATCATGCCAAGAACTAAGAATGTACGGCTGACAAACAAGTTAACCATTCAAAGTGATATAGCAGCTAAACAGATATTTTCTCCATTGCTTGAATGCATAAATCATAAATTTAATTAGTTTAGACATTAACATATTGTGTATACAAATTGATTTTACACAAATAATTGTTGGACACATAACATTTCTCTTCTACCAATAATATGAATTAACACTAACACAGTGAATTGGATTTCAATATTGAAACAACCCAAACCTATGTTATCAAAATCAAAGACTAACATTCTCATAACAGTTTGAACAGTTTGAACAGGGATAGAGTCAACCTCTGATTTTCAACTTTATATTTTCCATTTTCTACTGCATAAAACCAGTAATGCCACCTCTTCCACTCTTTCTATATGGAATAAAACTATCACTTCTAAATACCCATGGATGTTGAATAATTAATAGTTGAGTATAAAGGGGATTTCTTACCAGACCTATCACAGCAGAGATCACAATAGCAGCAAGGGTACACTGGATTGTTGAAACCAGAAAATTCATCATCAGCATTCCAGAAACGAAAATGCATCACTTACATTTCAGTGATAGACGGAAATAACATAAACAAAATTTAAAAAATGACAGAAAGAAAAGGTAAAAACGAGTATCCTTTTAGAAGGAAAAGTGTTCTTTCAATTCAAAGATGTGTTTAAAATTTATATAGTAATTGTGTATGTTCAAAACTAAAAAAGCAAAGTTCTCAAACCATTCTGTTCTAGTGTTTTTTTCATGAGAAGAAAATAGAAGATTTTGAAAAAAAACCATAAAACAAGTTGTATTACAGCATTGATTTTCGAAACTCAAGAAAATGGACCTAAAATTTAAATCATTTTGCAAGTAATAACGCCATATCCATTTATTCTTGATGTATGAATGGGAAAGATCTTTACCAGCAAATAAAATACTTGTTTGTATTTCTTGAATAAGAATTTACACTAAAGATTTTCCCGTGGGTGCACACATCAGAATACCAACATAAGTCATTTGTAAAATGTTTAAAGTAGAACTTTCATTGAATATAAGGGAAAACCTTTTCAAACAATACCAATGACCTATAAATAGTTGAAAACAAACCTGAGGTATGTACTCAAATACTGGTGTTAGAAACATTAGTGCACAGATCATTATAATTCCTGAAACAAGCCCTGATACCCCAGATTTTGCACCACTCTCATGATTTACAGCTGACCTTGAAAAGGACCCTGCATTACTCAATCAAAAAATTGAAAAATATTTTAACATGATATCTCTTTTGCATGGAAAAAATAAGCTCTTTCAAGTAAAATCATAATGTTGAAATTAATTGAGGCTTTGGAACCAAAAGATAAGTAGCCAACTACAATGACTCTTTACATTTCAGAGTTCAATTGAACAATTACCTGTGGTGGGGTATGCTGAAAAGAATGAACCAAGAACATTGGAAACACCAAGACCAAACAACTGTCCAAAAATATCAGGAAAATTAGTCAAGTATTTTAACTAAAAAATATTAGATTCTTGCGTAAACATTTAGGAGGGGACTCTGGAACTGTCCAGTAAGATGTATGAGCAGTAAGCATATCTTGCAAAGAAATATACCTCTTGATTTGAATCCAACTCGTACCCATTCTTCGCTGCTAATGCCTTGGCAATTCCCACTGATTCCTGTAGGTTGAAATATAATTTAATTGGAAGTACAATTCCCAAGACACAATTTTCTTCAAATCATAGAGGAGAAAAAGGAAAACTTACCAGTATAGCCACACTAGTTATGAGAATAGCAGTTGGAATTAAGGACTTTGCATACTCAAAAGCTTTTGGAACAGAAAATTTTGGTAAGCCTTGAGGTATATCTCCGACCTAATTAAAAACCACATTATTTGTTAATTCTATCAGCTTCATCAAACATGTTAGTCAGCTGCTGAACTTAGTCATACATAATTCCCATTTACAAAATAACATTCATGTGACAATAACAAGAGAAGTAAACCATGAAGAATACTAGCATGAGTTCAAGACATTCAAATGAAAGAAGACACTATCCAATATAAACAAATTAACGTGATTACTATGTATCGAGATTACACTAAACATAGAAAATTAAGCCAACGTGATCAACTACATTTGTTGTTCATTGCATGACCAAGTCATGATGTACTCGTGAATGGTGATGAGACATTGTTTGTGCCTCCTGTCTTTCAATAAACAAAATTGTTGTTTGCTTATTGAAAAAACTATTTTTTTTGTTCATGTTTCTCTCCTAGAAAACAAATGTCATAAATTCAGCCAGTTTTCTCAATTTGATATTACCGGGTACAATAACAAAATGTTTTAATTCTGGTATACTATAGTTAAATCTAGTAAATATAACCTACATGCAACTTCGTTCATTATCTATTACTTTTGTAGCTTTGCCTAGATTCATATCACTATAACCTTGTCAGAAATTATGAATAACATGAAGAAAAAAATTCACACTATATACTTGATACTCACCAAAGAAATTGACGGTGGATGAAAAACTTTTGCAAATAATGTTCCCAGAACTACTGCTGTAAGAGGACCAGCAGCTCTCAAGAATCGCAAGTACTTCCTTGATTTTCCCTGGTTGTATAACATCCATACAATGAGAAGGATGTGGATATCTAATATAAGTACTTTACAAAACATCAGAGATAGATTCATACCAGGTGTTTCATGACAAGGAGTATCGTAAGCATAATGGATCCCATCACAAAAGGTGGCCATGAAAACTATAAAAAGGAAAAAACAGCTCTGTTGAAGAAGGGGTTTGATAAGTGAAAGCAGCGTAATGACTCAAAAAAAAAAATGTAAGCTAATGAACGTATGGTGATTATGAAGTATTAATAGATTAGATGTTAGGCTGAAGTTCAAAATGGAATATTGATTCCAAAGGACATGTTATGGACATAAAAGAGAATTCTTATTTGATGAATTGAAATTAAACATATAAAAATAAGGACATGAAGAAATGGGATCCCAATTAAAGATTTTAAACTATAGGGACATATTTGAAAACCCAGCGATGTGCTAATTAATTTAATGGAGTTTATATTGTTTAGATGTAACTAGAAATTAGTTTAGCACCATTTTCTTTTATGGTTCAGAGACAGCAATGCTAAACTTTAGGCAAATTGCAATCTTCTGGGTTGTCTGTTGCAATCAAATTAATTTTCAATTATTTAATTATTTCAGGCTTCCCAGACTCAATTACTAGGAAAGAATGGAAAGTTCGGTCCTTAAAAACCATCATCCTTCCTTGTGCAGACTCCAAGAACCATCAAACCCAGAATTGCAATTCAACAGGTACCGGACAGCTCATCATACACAAGCAGATGCAAAGTTGTCCCTAGAATCACGATTTTAGTTATAATCTATCCATTCTCTCAATAAACTAACTATCATCGAATTCAATCCTAATTTTGTTCGTTTCTTACATAATTTAGTTCTCAATCCTAATTTTGTTGGTTTCCTACGTTAGGCCCAACTTTTTACGTAAAAATTGCAAGAAAACCATAAACACCAGGGTAAAAATTCCACTGAACAATTCAAATTTCAAAGGAAATGCATACCTTATCTGCTCCATCTATTATACTCTTAACTACTGGAATGATCTTGCTACTTCTGTCTATATCATACCCCACGAAGTACTTAGCTTGAGATAAACCAATGACAATAGCCGAAGCAGTTGTAAATCCAGAAATCACTGAATGGCTAATGAAACGAATAAGCCATCCAAGCCTGAAATACCCAAAATACAAGTATATATAGGTTATGATTAAAATCCCTTTCATAAAAGAATCAGACCGGATGCCTAGTGCTTAGCCTGCAGAATCATATAACTGCTACCGGAGTCCAATTGTTATAAGGCAGTCACCTAGTAGCTTACCATGGCGTTAAAGCAAGCATGTCTATAAATAATCATTTAATCACATTTGTATGTCTAGATGCATGAACACAAAAGCCAAAGTAGACTTATATATCTAGTTAGAGTATTAGATGCATGAATGAGAAAGATCAAGGAAGGAAAAATTTATGCAAGGTTTCCTAGCCAAGTTAAGAACGTATATCTATATTGATAAAATAAGCAATGACGAAAATACCTCAATAGTCCCATTATACACTCCATTATCCCCACCATAAGGGACAGTAATATTGCAAGCTCTGTGTATAATTCACCGGACGAGTCAGTTATGCCACTTAGCACGTTAGATACCAAGAGGGAAACCAATGCAACTGGGCCTACTGCAAGCTGGCGAGAAGATCCAAATATGGCATACACAAATATAGGCACAAAACCAGAGTCTTCCTTGCAAAGAGAAATAACATTAATAAGCAGACATTACACATAATTTCAGGATATAAAACATTGACGACACATAGAAGTATCATGAAAATGTAGAATAAACAATTTTAAACTAACAGATAAGTGGTGACAGCGAAAGGATAGAATTCCATCGACATTCAAAATGGCAAGAACATCATGGTTGCATAGACAGTGAGAGATAGGACTCTTCTAAATGTCACACCAAACTTCACTCTTCTAAATTTCTAGCAATACAATGTGGAAAATTGCTTTACCCGAAAAATCAAAAGTTAATCCAAATCACATCAGGAAAAAACGAAAACACTGCAAATTCAGAAGACAAATAAACACGGAATTGTGCTCAACTATAAATAAACAATCCAAAAGATTCATCCAGAGCGCGGAAGTTCAGTAATCTTACAGAGTCCATATATCGGTTCAAGTCCAGCCAATTTTGCATACGACATCGACTGCATCAACAATTAACAAAAAAAAAAAACATCGATTATCTCAAAACTACACATACGAGCAAGCAATTCAAAATTCATTACACAGAAAACAAGCATCTATCGACTACCTGAGGAACGAGCATGACGCCGACGGTGATTCCGGCCATGAGATCGACCTGGAAATACTCGCGCCATTTATAGATGCGAATCCAGCGTAGGCAAGGGAGGAAGAACTCGAGCCATTCGAGCCACGTCATTCGCCTGAGCTTCTCTGTCCACCGCGCGAAAGCGACGTTCGCCGACGGAGACGAGGACGAGGTGGCGGTCGGATGCTGAAGAGGAATGATCCTTACAGGACGTGCGCCGGTCACGGAGGACGGCATGGTTGAAGCAGCGGCGGCAGGGAGGTCGTAGAAACTTGGCGATGCGTAGGTTATCTCCATGCGCATCGCCGGCGCATTATATGTATATTTATATAGTTGAGAGTTCAAAGGAGCATGCAGTAGCAGTGGCGCATAATCGCTGAATGAGAAAGCAAATGCGAATTCGAATGAATGTGATGGTTTTGAGAAATTGAGGAAACTACAGAACTTAAAAAATGGGACCCATCACCAAATCTACATCACCATTCAATAATTAATTAAACCAAAAATTCATGTAATTAAGGTTAGCAGAGACGTGGGGAAAACTTCACCTTGTTTTTTTCCTTTTCCTTTTCCTTTTTTCCTTTTTATTATTATTTTGAATTATGGCGCTGAAAATCCATCACAGAATTTCAACTTTTTATGAAACTAAGTTATTCACATTAAAATAATGGTTTCTAAAATAAATAAAACTTAATATAACTTTTTTCCTGAGCTATAATTCATCATTTAGTTTATAAACTTATTGACACAAACCTACTGTAACTTGTCAATAACTATATATTTAAACATTTTTTTATATACTTAAAAGCTAAGTTTTAATCACGGTTAACAATTCCATCAAAGAAAATAATAACTTAAAAATTAAGTTTTTATATAATTATTACATCAAATCTTTTTTTCTTTTTCACCAAAGAGTAATACAAAATGCTTAAAGATTAAGTTTTATAATTTATTAAAAAGAAATTTGATGCAAAGAAAAAAATAAGTTACGCGTGTCAATGTGTTAACCACAAGGGTAGATCCTTAATTATTATTGATTAATTAATCAATTAGTTAATAATTAGTTAAAGCAATGTGGGTTCTAGATATTATAAAATATTAATTGGGTTAGTTTCTTTATTTGCGTCAACTGGAATTAATGAATATATTATCACTGTGACATTTCGCATTTGTGGCGGAATAAAATTGAGAACAAAAAGTGTTTGAAAAAAACACGTTTGAGAATTGAATTATTGAGATGAACCTAGACTTTTATTTGGCCATGTTCAAACGTTCACATAGAAGACCAATCTGCGTTGCTGAAAATTTTATATTATATATTATGGTTTTATATTATATATTATACCATGTATAAGGTATTTCGGCATATTTAATTCGTAATGATATATGATATGACTTTATTTAAAAAAATATTTTGATTTT
>Ga0099823_1004452_pt1 | contig 13696 bp, 7 predicted proteins | sample CowpearedBW_FD_76831 | JGI IMG/M metagenome (GOLD analysis project Ga0099823, IMG submission 76831) | Root nodule microbial communities of legume samples collected from California, USA - Cow pea red BW | ecosystem: Host-associated > Plants > Roots > Nodule | place: USA: California | collected... | reverse complement strand
GTTTTAACCATTAATTGCATGATATTTGGGTCATTAGGTATTGGAAAATATCTCTTGAAACCTAGAATTGGAACAAGATACCTAATGGAACTTGTATCTAGGAATGGAACTTGACCCATTAGTTGTCTTAAGCCCTACTTTGTAAAGCGGGTCAGTTTATTTAGGGATTCAAGGAATTGGCTCTAAATAAGGAAACCTAGGCTCATTCAACTAAGGGATTAGGGTTTGAGTAGACTTGTGGGTTGACATTAGTAATTAATGGAAAATAGTTTTATTGCTTAAAATACATGAGAGTGAAGTAAGTGAAGTCTAACTCCAACAATTTCAATCCATTGCATTTCTAGTCTTTTCCATCTTCTAGAGTGTTCAAATATCCAAGTTCAATTTTACTTGTTTATAAAATATTTACTTTCTTGCATACTAAAACCCAAATTATGAATTTATTCATTAGTTTAAATTAGTCACTAATTACGCAATTATTTAGTATACACGAGTCTCTTGGGAAACGATATCCCGGTCTTACCGGTTACTACTTGCGCGACTTGGTACACTTGCCAAAGTCTTAACACACGGAACCATTCTTTTTCTCCAAGACTTATTCCTCTTCTTTCACAAGAAATGTATTTTGACAACAGAAGAAAATCCTTTGACCTTTTTCCTTCTTGTATTCACCTTTTCCATTTTCTCCATTGGTTTGTTTCTAGTCTTTTTCCCCATCCCGTCATATTCCCCTCTTTCAATTGTGTACTCTTCATTTATTCATTGTCTTCTTTCTTGCCACCTATGCCTTAGGGTTTTTCATATTTTTTCCTTTCAATTTTCTAATGCACTATGTGTTAAAAGGTTGAAGGCTAACATGAAAGCATCGTCGAACATGGAAAGGAGAGGTCAATTGAAGATGATTTTGACGATTGAAGATTGGAAGGTTCAACCTTTGATCAGACAACGATTTCTTCATCATCAAAGGTTCTTCCTCTACATCTTCATCAAATTAGGTTTTCTTGATTTGGTTTCCATCTTTTCGTTTGGAAATTTTTTTTTTTGTGCAATAATAACATCCAAATTAATTATTCTTTTGCTTTGTTCCGAAATATACCCATCCTTGTCATTCTATTTATTTTTAGTTTTGGATTGAGTTTCTTCTTCTTTGTTCTAATAGATACACATCCTTGTCATTCTTAGTTTTTGATTGGGTTGAGTTTCTTCTAGGTCTGCAAAGGTAAGCATTAAAGGTTATATTTGTTGGGTTTTTTTATATTTGTAATGTCAGTGTTGGTTCATGTTGGTATAATTTTACTTATTTAATCATCATGTATTTTATGTTTTTGTTTTAAACATAGGGGTTTGTTATATTTCGTTAAAAAAATATTTGGTTTATGCTTGGTATGAATTTGGTGGATGAAAGTTTGAAATTTGCATGCAAGTTGCAGCCGAGGTGGCAGAGTGTGAGACTGTAATTGGAGTTTGTGACGATCTTATGCTAAAAAAAAGTTAGTTTTTACATTTTCCATGTTTATTTGGTTCTTATTTTTTGTTTATCTTGAAAGCTTCTATGGTTTTTCAATTATGGTTTTTGGATTAGTTGTGATTTGTGGTTGAAGTGCTAAATAAATGTTAGTTTTTGGTATTTTGGTTGTTACGTTCGAGTTAATGCTTTTCTATTTTTTGCTTTGTGGTCTTTTGGAATGTGTTTCATATTTTAGGGTTTGTTAAAGTTACCATTGAAGCGTTTAGAGGTGAAGAACTTAAATTAATGGGTTAGATGTTCCTTAACATCATTTCTTTAACCTATCAATTATTTGTGTTTTGTGGTTGTATGTTTTATGAAAGTTTTTTTTTATATATTTTGGTTCTTATCGTATGAGTTGAATATTGAAAACCAAAAGCAAGTTAGATAATTTTTTATAATGTTTGTGATTTTGTCATTATTTGTTGGAATTCTGTTTTAAGTTATGGCAAGAACAATACATCATTAAACTATTTTTGATTGAGAAATTGTTTTCTTTGTTCGAGAATCATTTGTTTTTTCAATAAAAAATATGTCTTTATTTCTTTTTTTATGATTATCAACTATACGTGTTTTATTGTAACTTTTTATTCTTGCACTGTATTGCATTTAGATGATTCTAGATTTTTTAAAATAGGTTTATTTTATTTTAAATATATGTCAATCAAATAATTATAGTGTTACCTTTATTATGACTTTTGTGGTGACATATATGTTAATCAAATTACTATCATTCAAAGACAATAATTTTCATATTATTGAGGGATATAACAAGATTGTTATTGTTCTGATATATAATAAATATTGTTATTATTTAGGGATATAATCATCATATTCATATTATTCAAGAATACAATTAGATTTCAATGATTTAGGAATATTTTTGTTACACAATAATGATAATCTACTAAATATGAAATAATAAAGTTTGTGTTTCATACCAAGTTTTAGAGATTGATAACATTTTGTATTTTGAAAACTAATATTATTACGGATTGGATATTTTGTTGTCCTATTATTATATTTATAATATTTTAATAGTTTGTTATGTTTCTTGACTCTTTATGTTTACCATTTTACTTTTTTTTTCTAGGTGCCTCTAAGCCTACAAGACAGGGTAAGATATTTGCATTTCAAAAATGAATATTTAATGTTGGGTAGTCTAATGTGTTTATGAATTTTTTAAGTTTTTCGTTTAAATTTGTTTTTTGTAATTACCTTTGAGCAATATAACATTTGTCCTCTACTCTAATGTTATTTTTATGTTTATTTTTCTTAAATGTTTCTAGATTCTTTAAATTTTTTTGTTTAACTTATAAATTATTGGGTAAGGATGGCAATTCGGGGCAGACTGGCCCATAGGCTCACACAAAAAAGTGCGGGGTGGACTGGGATGTTGAACCCGCTAGCCCGTAATGGTTCGTTTTGCATACCGCACGGGCTAAAGATGGGGCGAGACGAGCTGACCCGCTTACAAAATTATATGTTCTCATTGTTTTAGTTCTCACATCATTTATCACGTTGTTTCTTTAAGTTTATTTTATTTTTATTATTATTATTATTTTTTTTTTTTTATTAGTTCAAAAGGATACAGTAACTGTGGCTAATATGCAAATGATATTATTTTCATTTGAGGTTGATTTAGATGCATTGACTCTACTGATTTAGATGCTTCCTCTAATGAATAATACATAGGGTAACTGTTCTAAGCAGATTAAGACTGATAATTAATTAATCAAACAATAACCACACTCCATTAACGCTAAACCAAATACATTTTAAAATCATAACGCAAAACGTGGACACTCTGTATTTTTCCACTCTTATGCGTTGACTTTCGCAGTCGCATAATCTATGTACAGTGTGATGTGACAGATACAAAGATTCCATATAAGTGCAGAAAGATTCAGACTGATAGGTGCAGCCACCACTTCTATCTGCACCAATTAACAACATAATTTACATCAAATTGCATTTAACATTAATGCTTATATTAATCAAAAGTATTCAACATAAAACTCAGAAGATCACAACCACAGCAAAACAAAAACAGTGTAACCAACCACATTCTTTATCATAGTCCATTGTCTAGTGGTTATTCATTCATGTTTCTGCAATATACAAAACCAAGAAGCAGCAGAGGAAAAACTTTATGAGTCAGCCATGCTTTTACATTGCAAAAGTGGTGGTGGCTTAACGTATATATAGTGATGCAAACTCGTACTTCTCTCATCTTTATTCATCATGGTTTTCTCTTCCTATAAACTAATACCATGATGCTGACATACTTCTCAACTATCACTCACTACTACTACTACCATAACAAAACTCATCATCATCATCATCATCATTTCGTCTATGACAATAATATTATCCATTGTGCTTAATATGGCATCACTGCCACCTTTCATTCACTCTAATTCAAATTTCAATTTCATATGACCTCCACGTCATTTTCCTTTATTAATTTATCAAACTATAGTTCTAAATAATTATTTTAAAAGAATTACTTCTTTCTCTTTGCATTCTATTTTCTCTTAAAATATCAATTAAAAGTAAGCTAGTCGCTATTACTCAATAATTCTTCCATACTTAAATTCAATCCAATCCAATCCCATCCCATCCATATCTATTTTAGAAAAACAAAGTTATATATAAATGAATTTAGTGGGTTGGATTATTCTGATTGGTAAAAAAGTGTTAGATCTATCTATTTTTTTCAAAACCAATTGGATTACTAAATTAATAAAATTTGTTTACGTGATTTTTTAACAACTGTTTCTTCCTCTTATTTCTATTTAAAGCCCGATTATTTTTACTTTCTTTTTAAGTAGAAATCAAGTAGTTCGAGATTTTGGTGGGTGCTTGCAATACAATCTATATCATAATCTATTAGGTTCACTCATCGGTCTTTAAATTTAATAAATTGACTTATTTAATTAAATGTATTATTATATTAATTTCATATAATATATTAAAATTATATATCTATTTCATTTTTTAAATATTAAACATGTTCACATAAAATTCCAACTTGATCAGAGGTTTATTAAATCATCATCATGTCATTTCGAATGTCTTTTCGTCTTGTAATACATTCAATGGATGTATTAATTATAAAATTTCAGTAATTATAAAAGTCTATTAATAAATAAAAATTTTAAAAAATTCATCAATAAAATATTTATCATACATCAATTTTTGATAAGGAATTTCACGAATAACTATTAATGGATCATGACTGTAGTAATTACCAATCAGTAATTATCAATGACTTCTCGTTTTTAGTAATTATTAGTCATTTTTTGTTGACTTTTTTTTTCTGCTCTCCTTTTTTTCCTTTTTTTTATTTATTTCCAATTATTTATAGATTTTTTAAAAATTTAGTAATTAACATATTTATCGATGAATTTTCAAAAATTTCAGTTATTGAAAGATTTACTAATAAATTTTAAAAAGTAATTATCGATCAATTTTAAAAAGAAATCATTGATGTACAAATTGTTTTCCAAAATATCAAAGTCCAAAATAAGAAGGTTCACAGTCATTTTAACGACAAAATCTTTCGGTAATAAAATTTCTAAATTACTCATAAATATTTTTTTTGATTAAATTTTTTTTAACTTAACATTAAAATTTATTAACAAATATTTTACTGACAGATTTATTAATAACAAATATTTTTATTAGTAATTAACATTGTATTGGTAATTTGACAATTTGAAACCTTTATAAATATAATTAATACCATGATTAAAGTAATATTACAACCAAAATCACTTTAGACAACATTATAAAATTGTAATCTAAATTATAAAAACCGTGGTCTAAAGATTAGATCACAATTTTTCGGACGTGGTATAAGTGAATGTAGTTATAGGTGATAAATAATGGTTTTTAGTACAATAATACTTATACAATTGTTGCTTAAAATCCTCATAATAAATAACAATTTTTCATGTTGATCTTAGACATCGTCTATATTTTTAGACTACATTTTTACTGGTTTTGTCCACATAATTATAATTTAAAGCAATAGTTATATAATTATGAACTTTCATTATATTTATATAACATTTATAAAAATATTGTTTATTATATATTTAATTCACATTTATTTAACCGTTCTCTAATTTAATGTGACCTAAACTAAAAAAATATTTAAAATAGTTATTACCTATCGTCATTTTGATAAAATTGATAATGATGAAATTAAAGTATCTTTAATAAATGTTCACTACTTATCAATAAGGGACTATCACTGTCTTCCAATCTTATACTTGTTTCACGTGGAATGCACTTCAATAAACGATGCTCTAATATTAAATTGAAGTCAATAATTCTATTTAAACACGTCACTAATATATACTGTATACGAAAATCGAATCTATAGTCTTTGTGAGCTACGTAGTTATTAGCCTCACTTTCCACTCTATCTTAAGTTATTAATCAAATTTATTAGCTTTTGCAATAAAGAAAGATAGTGAGTTCTGTAAACAAAGTCATTTCTAATATAGAAAATATCAGTCATTAAATATATTTTTAAATCTGTTAGTAAAATATTAGAGTCTAAATAATTTTTAATAGTTTTTTCGTTGTGGAACCATCATGGTTTGATTTATTATTTCATCTTTTTACCTTACCAAACAAATTATTGCAGAATATATATTTTCTTTCTCAATACTCCAAATTTTGATTACTTTTGACCTAACGGATCTTGAAGTTGTTTATAGGCGAAAATCCAATTGACACCGAAATTGTCCAACCAAAACACGTACTCTTTTTCGGTTCGCCACATTTGTTTTGATATAACATGTATAATTTATTAAAAGTTAAAAAATAAGGTAATACGTACGCATAGAGAAAATTAATAATACGAGTTTAAGTATTACATTAAATATAAATTAAGATTGATGAAAAAAATTAAGTAAAATATCATAAAAAGTAAAGTAATATAAAGGTAAAGTATTATAAACTCGCTATTTTTAAAGTTTTAGGTTTGAAGTCTTATAATGTGATTGTTCTTTACGTGGATTAATTCATGGTTCATTGAGAAATTAGAAAAATAAAAATTAGGGTTTCTGAATGGCCTTTGGAACCTCTATAAGGAAAAAGTTTGATCCGAATATATAACCTTCTAGAGTTTGAAGGGTCTTGTGGTGGTCGTGATTAGATATTATTATGCATTTATTTTGGAAATTGATGTGAGAAGCCTAAGTACTAGAAGACAAGTTTGAATGCATATACATTGGATCAATACGTCATTTTATTCCAATGCTTTTTCGTGTTTGTGCGTCACATGTTAATGCTTACGCCTCATTCTTCTATTATATCCCATGAACTCCCACGAATTTTGCGTGGCATACCAAAAATAAAACTTCACTTTTGTATATTTAAGTAATTAATAAACTATTTTTTTATGGAAGAATATTATTTGTTAGGTTTTCATTAGAGCCACAACCTCTTTTTTTTTTTTATATATATATTACGATCATTTTCATCTGATTCTTTGTTCGTGATTTTAAATGCAATAAATGCATATAATTTATTAACCGTGAACCAAAGCAAGAGAAATATTATATTTAAATTGAGTTTTGATTTAAATATTAAAAAGTGGCATGGAGTGTAGATACTATATAAACACGTTCAGATATAGTCATTGGGAATCCATTAAGGTAGGTTGAAAGGGTTGAAGAAAATGCGAAACTCAAAGAAAGTATTACTGTGCCTAATTCTGCTTCTGCTTTTATTTGCCCAGTTTGAAAGTCGTTCTCTTGAAGCATTCATGGAGGAGAAGAAGAAGACACCACTGGAAGGTTTTTCACAAAAATTCATTAAAATATCACAACTTATGAAGCCAAATTTTCCGAATACAAAGCCTTTTACAAATCCTACAGTCTCCAAAAGACTAAGCCCAGGAGGACCTGACCCCAAACATCATTGACTTTTTTTTTTTTTCTTTCATTTAAGCGTGCTTTTAATTATTGTAAAATGAGTGAACTTTTATTTTAGTCATCGCAATTGTGTTTTGTTTTAATTTCTCTCAAATTAAAAATCATCACTTTTTATCCTTATTATCATTCAAGACTCGCTAATTAAAAAAATATATATTTTTTTCGTTTAACGTTGCAATATTTACACGTTATTGTGAGTAGTATAAACGTTAAATCGATGGACCACTCCATAGATAATACAAAATATTATTTTGTGTATATTAATTAATTCATAGAGTGGTCGAGGTGTCAACAATTGGTAATGCATGGGTGAAAAATAGTATAAATTTACTGCACGTTGGTCACTGATTAATGTGCTCGGGTCAGAATAGTTTCTACATGTGTTGTGTCGCACATGCATGGTATGGTCGCAGCAACAAATTTAAATTAAATTTAAACAACTTTTGCATTAATGAAATAACTAAATATGTTTTGTTGTAAATTTTTCTCTCATATTTTCACTACTCACTTTTAAAACCATCAACAATACAAAGATATTATAAGAAACTTATATCTTATTATCATGATATATTTATATATATTATGTTACTTTATATCTTATCATCATATATTATGTTACCTACTTAATAATGTGAATTTTGGTCCACAAATTATTTTGTCACTAATCTTATCATCATCTAAGCTTTTTAATTAAAAGTTGAAAAGAAAAATAGTTTACAAGATTAATTTTTTATAATATATTATTTATAAAATGTAAATATATAATATTTTAATTTAAATAATTAATATAGTTGTTTAATTTATCTATTACAAATATTAATTAATTAAAACTTAAAATGTATTTGTATAAATAAAGGAATTATATATATATATATATATATATATATATATATAAATAAAAAACTAAAAATAATGTTTATATATTGATATGCTAGTTTATTGAATACCTTATGACAAGACCTCTTAATATTTTTAACCCACTTTACTATTCCGGTCAACCTCTTCTATCATATTGTTGAAGAGTCTCTACATGTTAAGAATGTTTATAATTATCGATAAATTTTTATCTATGAATATTTACAAATACAAATAAATTTGTCAATAAATCCAAATTTATTGACAAAAATAAATTCGACAATAAATTAAATTTAATAACGGATTTCAGAATTTAAATTATTGATAAATATTTTCATTGATAATGAATTTGTCGATAAGATCAATTGATAAACTAAAATTTGTATTATTGACGAATATTTCCATCAGTAATACACTAAAAAGGCAATTTTGTTAATAAATTTATTAGTGAATTGAGCGACAAATTTCTTGCCAAATCTTATACGATTTTTATAAGGGTAGATACGTGAAAAAAAAAACAAAGAGAAGAATAAGAAGGAGAAGAAGAATCAGAAGAATAAGGGAAGAAGAAAAAATGAGGAGGAGGAGGTCAAAGTCGATGGTGACAATAGAGCCACAGTAGTAGTGATAATGGCTCGGCGACTTAGCAGCTCGACAAAGGAGTGATGGTGATGTAGAAGTGTGGCGATGATGGCTGGCAAAGTTAGAGAAAGAGGAGAAAGAGGAGGAAGAGGAAAGAGAATAGAAAAAAAGGCAAAGGACAAGTCAGAGGTGACAACGGTGGATACAGTGACATGGAAGCATGACGAGGAGGAGAGAAAGGAGATAAGGAGAAAGAAAAGGAGGAAAAGGAAAAAGAACAGGAATATGAATAAGAAGACTATGTCATAATTTTTATCAACAAATTTTACCATTGGCCAAAATTTGTCACTATTTAGCAATGGATACATAGAGATAGATTTTGAAATTCATCATAAAATTTATCAACGACCACTTCATTGATAGATTTTTGGCCATGCACTACAAAAAATTCATTTATTACTAATGATTAACAGGGTAAAGTCTAATTTTTTGATAAATGTTTCAAACGAATTTTGCATTTAAATTTATTGACGAATAATTTTGTCGAAACAAAATAAGTTTGTAAAATTCATCGAAAAGATCCACCAGTAACTTATCATGACAATTATTATCAAATATTTTCATTGGTACCTTACTATCACATTTACCGACAATCGAATTTCGTTCGTAAATATGTCAATAGATTGGGCGGCAAATTTCCCATCCAATCCATTGGAATTTTATATAATATTTAGGAGAGATTGGTGAGAAGAAGAAAAGGAAGACCAAGAGGTGGTAAGGGGTGAAGGGAAGGATGGTGATTGTTGCGGAGGCTTGACGATGACACACCCTAGTAATGTGTGCCAACGACATCGATGATCACTAATGATGTCAATGACAATAATGGTGGGACCTTGAGTTAGAGAGGGAGGACGAGGTTGAGGAGGAAGAGGATGACAAATAGGAGGAGAATGAGACTCAAAGGATGAAAATGACTAGGATTAATGGTGGTGGAGCGATTGCCAATTAGCTATGAGGAGGAAAAAAATAAACAAAAAAGAAGATGAAGAAGGACCACATCGCTCGTTTTGCCGGCAAGTATTAATGACAACTACTTATTGACAAGCATTTAGCATGAATGTAAGTTTGTCAGTACATTATGACAAATGTTTGTATCCGTCAATAAATTTTACTGATGACTTTCTGTTAATAGTTTATCAATAAACACAACTTACCCTTTTTGTTGTTATTAAAGAATAGTAATTGTCGATAATATGCAATTTTTTTATAATGATATGTAATTGATTAGTAAATCCATAAATAAATTTGAATTATGATGAATTTTTGTATTACTAGCAAATTGTGTTTGTCGATAATATAACTATTTCTTTTATAGTAATATTCAATGAAGCTAAAATATATGAGATTGATATGTTTTTGTCACTTGTGCATTTTATTTATATTATATATTTAATCTTTTCTTTTACAATAAAAATATATATATTTTAATTATTACAACTCAACAAATTTAATTTAATTACTAAAATTATAGTTTTTCTTATTAAGATCCAAATTGTTACATAAAACCTAATTCTATATGGTAAGAATCTTATTATCATATTACATAATAAGCTTACTCAATTTTAAATTTTCTAGTAAAATTTTATATTTAAATTTAATATTGTGCCCTCTTGGATGGAGAAGATCTCCATTAAACCGAGGTATTTAATAAGTCAAGGAATCAAGTGAAAATTTAAGTCAGAAAACACGTATCCACATAACAGAGGTCATTGCAAGAAGTCAGAAGGATGTCTCCCTAGGACCGATGTCACTAAGGGTAGCTGGTTGATGGTTCAAGATTTGCGAGGATATTATCCTAGGACCGACCTCCCTGTAGGAAGTTAAGATTGAGAGGAGAATATTCGATAATATAAAGGAGAATCTTGGAGAAAAATCTCATATATATTTTATGAATATAAAATAGATTAGGAGATATTATTGTTGTTATTACTAATTATCTTTTGATTAGATTATTTGAGAATATTTGATTATGTATATCTACAAAAATTGTACCCGACTTGCTTATAAACAAGAGTGTTACTCCCATGGTCAAGGGAGGGGATTATTTTGGCCTAAGTGAATCATTAGCTAAGGTTAAAGTATTTTTTTCTTTTTGTCTTTGGTCTAACGTTACACATTTTTTGACCAAAAAAAAAATAAAAAAATATATATATATATATATATATATATATATATATATATATAAAGAGGATACACCTTTTTGGTGTGCCACATGGTTTGTAGTATAACTTTCTTCAATTTCTCCACCCTTTAGATACATTTTTCCAAAGTTTGCCATGCCTTTTCTGAAGTTACAACTCTTGCAATCTTCTCAAAGTGAGTTTCATCAACAAATTGATGAATGATAAAGGTCACTTTACAATTTTTCTTGTTTGCTTTGTAAAGAAACTTCCATGTATTTGTAAATTCCTCGGTCAACATTGGAAACCCATATTCAATAGTTTATACAAGTTATTGATACACAATAATTGCTTTCATCTGCACATGTCGTCTGTCCCAATTCTTTCCAGGGAAAATGGACAAATTTGTTAAAAAAGCACCAGGTTCATCTAACCTTAGCTCTTGATACCAATTGTTAGAGGAAAAGGAAAATTAAAGAACTCACACCATCTCACGGAGTTGAATACAAAAATTTGTACTCCTAAAATGATGAGTATAGAACAACACGTTTATTGGTGAAACCAAAAGTATTTATAGTACAAGACTCTTAATAAAACACTTTTGAATAATATTCTAATAGGATTGAGATTCATTCTTGTTTAAAACTTTGATACATTTTGGTTTTCAAACTTTAAAAATGAATAAATATAATTTTTTTAACAAAAAAATGTTAACTTATTTTTATATGTTAAACGTTGTTTTAAGTTGACATTTAAGTTCGAACATGCCAAATTGTGTAAATAACTAAAACATCAATTTGAAACGTCACTTAACACACTAAAAGAGTTTTATGCAAATGAATTAAAATAATTTTATCTATTTTTTTAAAGTATAAAAATCAAATTATATCAAAATTTGAAACATGAACAATTTTATTTTTACGTCCAAATTTATAATTTATAGACTAAACATATATTTAACCATTTAACCATTGTTTTAATTTATAACTATAGGCCAAAAAGTCAACTTAGATTATTTATCCTTTATTAACTCTTTTAGTCTAATAGATAATTTTTTTTGTTCGAGAACCTTTGAGCCTAATAAAAGATAAAATAAAATTCCTCAGTACCTTATAAAGTAGCAAAGTATTAGTAAATACAAATAATTAAGTTTTATTTGACAATGAAAAAAGGTAAAAATATTATAAACCTCGAACGATGAAAAAAAAAGAGTTAAATATTATTATCTGAGCTAGTTAAAAAAATATAAAGAAATTACTTTTGTTGAAGGAAATTAATATAAATGAAACAAAAAAGTTGTTAAGGCTAAGTATACAGGTAAATAAAGTGTTTATAAAGCTTTTAGCAAATGCTGTTTTACAAAATAAGTGGCAACATTGTTTTCTTGCTTTGCTAGCATGCCATGACCCAGGTTTTAAAATGAACGTTAAAAGAAAAAGAAAAAGAAAATTATGTTTCTCTTAGTTGCTTCAAGGCGAGAGGCCCAAATAGAAAAACGGTTTGGAGCCCAACTAAAACGACCTATTGGGCTTTCAAAGTAGAGCCACATGAGAAAATGCTATCATTCAGGACTTTGTTACTTACACACCTCCATCTTTTTTAAGCAAATTGAAATGATAAACAAAGATGTCCAAGTGAATTAATAGGACTCCCAACAGTTAACTAATAACAAATTGAGTAAAAAATAATTGGCTTAATTTAATTCACTTTTTGATAAGTCAATAATTTTGTAATTTGACTTGATGTATTATATTAATAGATTAAGTGAATTGACTCAATTACGAATATTTTATTCTTTTCTATTTATCTTTTATATTTATTATGGTGAAATTGAACAAAATTGATCTGACTCGTCTATTTGTAGACATTAAATCACTTATTTCACTAAATACGGTTGTAAATACACTTAATTGAAAATTAAAATACTAACTTATATAATATCATTGGACAAATAAATAAATTAAATATTCAACCTATTAAAATATTATTGAATAAAATTTCAGTATTTTAAAAAAAAATTATCGACCCTTATAATTAAAAGTAATAAATAATCGGAATAATAAAATTATAAAAAAGTATTTTGTTAAAACATTGTTTTTATTTTTCAAATCATATAATGCACAAATACGATACGTGTATCGAATATGACACATATCTAATACACTAATACGTTGATTTTGAAAATAATAGGATACGATATCTAATATATGTATATTGAAAAATGTAAAATAATTATTAAAAACATGATAAATATATGATTATTATTGTGTGAATCCAAATTAAAATCATATGTAATAAAAAATTATCAACATAAAAAATTATAAATTATTGTCATCATAAAAATATTATTACTTTATAGATTAGATACTTCATTTCATTTATAAGTGTTGACGAAGTATATGTGTCTCAAATATGAATAGTGACCTAAATTAAAGTATAGGTTTCATCATAGGTCAAAATCCATCAAATTGTTATATTAGTATTTGATACCATATTAGTATCTAATACCATGTTAGTGTTTAATAAAACAAAAGTGAAAGAAAATTAGAAGAAAAATAGTTACTAAAAGTATGAAAATGATAATTTGCATATTTACAAAAGAGAAGCATCGAATATAT
>Ga0099823_1004450_pt1 | contig 13698 bp, 7 predicted proteins | sample CowpearedBW_FD_76831 | JGI IMG/M metagenome (GOLD analysis project Ga0099823, IMG submission 76831) | Root nodule microbial communities of legume samples collected from California, USA - Cow pea red BW | ecosystem: Host-associated > Plants > Roots > Nodule | place: USA: California | collected... | reverse complement strand
TTAGTAATTATAATAATAATAATAATATTTTTTTATTAATTTTTATTGAATAATAATTTTTAAAATTTAATATTTCTAACCTATCCAAAAAATCATTTCATTTACTTTTATCATCAAAGGTATTTTACTAATTTTTAAATTTTATCTATTATAACTTTATATTTTTTCTATCATATCATCAAACTACTTATCAACTTTCAAAAAAATTATCACCAAATCTACTCATTTTATTCTCTAAATCCACACAAAGAAATACATATTCATCTATCAAATTCATATAAATCCATCTTCACACTCTACATTTTAAAAATTCATCTCTTCACAAAAACATACCTAAAAAGTGAATGAATCAAAACATATTTAACCTTTTCTATCACTAATTAATATTGATAGAAAATCAATCTACCTTTACTACTTTTATTTTTTCTCAATTATATTTTTAATTGAAAAAACTGAAACGTGACACTTAAAGAATCTAAACATAGCAGATTGAAAAAACTACAGGGAGATATTTGAATCTTTTAACATAGAAGATGCAAACTTTAAGCCAACGCGTTTGTTAGCTATACTTCTTTGACTTGTGTATAAAATTTTCGCTCTGTTTCTCTTTCATTTCGTGACTTCTGAACATTATGTTAGGATACATACATGATACATACATGTGTGTATATATATATCAATTATCTAGAAAGTAATCAAGTCCAGATTTGATTTGATGACGTGACTGAAGTTAATTAAATAATGAGTTGCGAAGAATTCAACCACAATCAACAACTGAATTAATTAGGTTTTGTTATTCTTAACCCTATTAATCTTAGTAAATCCATTTAGCGTAAAACATTTTAAAAAGGGTACTTTAATACAAAAATATATTGTTTTCATTGTATTTGAAACCTACAAAATAATTTTTTCATAGAAAAACAAATTTAGCTACAAGTAAAATATTTTAGAAACTTAATATGAAAAATAAAATCTACTTTTTTGTTTATAAACGAATTTCATTTATAGAAATGTTACGAAAAAATTTACCAAACATAAAATATTTATCGACTTTGTTAGCAATATAAAAGATTCGAACCTAAATGTTTTTAGGATCTAAAACCTCTTTCAGTATAATAATACCCCTCTTTCTCAGTCATTGTGTCCCTAAATGAGGAAGACACATACATGCCTGTTTATTGCTCCGACAGTGGCGAAAATCTAAGTTGAGTTTTTTATTTTTTTTTAAATTTTTACTACTCTTTCTCTATTTTATTTTTAAAGTATACTAATTTTAATATATTTTAAAAACAGAACACCAAACAGCACGGGAGGAGGAGATTACCCGGATAGTTAATTAGAGAAGCAAATAAATACAAATGGGTAAGACAAGCGAATCATATTTCCAATGAATTCACCACTTAAACAGTACCATTTTTACAAACAAGGAAAAGACATTATGATAAACATATTTATATAATGTAGAAATTTATGATAAGGTATTATTGAAAAATTTAGTGAGATTATTATTATTATTATGATTATGATGTAGAATTGAGGGCCCACATAAGAATGCCGGTAAGGAGAGACCCAGCGTCTGCAGCACGATGGTTTTATGAAAGTATTCCGTGTGAGTCCCTGTTAAGAGGAAGGACTTGTCCGTACATAATAGTAATAATATTTTGATATATGCAATTTCATTATTAACTGTGTAAGGTGATCCAAGAGAAGAGAGTTTTTGTGGATGAATAAATGGGTGGGATGGATGGTTATATAATGCAGCACAAGGGTTGTCTCAATCTGTACCTTGAACACTTCCAAGTCATTCTAAGAACTTTCATTTTGGACAATGAATGCAAACAACAAAGGAGAGAAACCACCCTCCTCCTCCCACTTGAGCATGGCAAAAAAATTGAGATTTTTGTGTTTCTTATTTTTTGTTTTATTTTGGGGTTGAACCTGGCTAATAAGACAAAGAGGGAAGTGGGGACAAATGAGATGAAGGGTAGGGTAAGAATTTGTTGTTGGATAGGATGACCATAACATGTCTTTCACTTTCCTTTTTTTCACTTCCTATTATGTTTACACAGATTCTCATCTCACCCATTAAACCAACACCAAATAATAGAAATAAATATAAAGTTGTGCAGGGGGGATGAACTTGAACTTCACTAATTCAAGGTCCACCCTCCTCATGTGAACCCCATCAACTTGATAATAAACTAGGACCCACCTCACATACAAAGCCCACAACTCAAACATAACACTCAGTCATAACATTACATACCAAAGACCCACCACCCTCTCTTCTCCTTTTTACCCCCCTTCCCATTCCTTACACTCCCCACTATGAATCTTCCTAGTCCCTCCCCATCCCAGTTGACCCACACCCCACACTCTCTCTCTCTCTCTCTCTCTTCCATTTACAACATTATTATTAAACACAGACTATGCAACTAGTTATTAATATCACACCTCATCATTAATAAATTGTCCCAACTAAGCATATTTCCTTTTCCACTTAGGATAATATTAAAATAACACATTTACTAGGGACACTTTCCTTCTCTATATATTACCTCCTCAAACAACCCCTATTCCCACCCAAACACATCTCTCCTGCTACCTCTTAGTCAAACAAACTAACAAACCATCCATCCTCTCTTCTCTCCTTTCTCTTCATCTCTCTCACTTCAAATTCATACAAAATTATTTTTACACAAAATGGAGTGCATGGATGAGAGTACCACCACTGAATCACTCTCCATCAGCCTATCTCCCACCGTCTCATCGGAGGACAAGCTCCTTCTGCCTTCGCCGATGCTTTCGTCCAAGAATCCTTCTCCTACGCCGCCGTCCACCACGTTGTGTCGCGTCGGCAGCGGCGCCAGCGCAATCGTAGATCCTGACTGCGCCGGCGGCGGGAACACCGAGGCCGAGTCCAGGAAGCTTCCCTCGTCCAAGTACAAAGGCGTCGTGCCGCAGCCCAACGGGCGCTGGGGCGCGCAGATTTACGAGAAGCACCAGCGCGTGTGGCTGGGAACCTTCAACGAGGAAGACGAGGCGGCCAGGGCGTACGACATCGCGGCGCAGCGCTTCCGCGGAAAGGACGCGGTCACCAACTTCAAGCCGGTCTCCGGCGGCGCCGGAGACGGCGACGACGACGACGGCGAGGTTGAGTTTCTCAGCTCGCATTCCAAGTCGGAGATCGTCGACATGCTCAGAAAACACACGTACAATGACGAGCTGGAGCAGAGCAAGCGCAGCCGCGGAGTCGTACGGCGGCGCGGCGGAGCCGCCGCCGCCGGAACCGGTAACTCGATCGGTGGCGCGTGTTTTGTGAAGGCGCGTGAGCAGCTGTTCGAGAAGGCGGTTACGCCGAGCGACGTGGGGAAGCTGAATCGGTTGGTGATCCCGAAGCAGCACGCGGAGAAGCACTTCCCGTTGCCGAGCGTTAACGGCGTTAGCGCGACGGCGGCGAAGGGCGTTTTGTTGAACTTCGAAGACGTCGCGGGGAAAGTGTGGCGCTTCCGCTACTCGTATTGGAATAGTAGCCAGAGCTACGTTTTGACCAAAGGTTGGAGCCGGTTCGTTAAGGAAAAGAATCTGAAAGCCGGTGACACGGTCTGTTTTCACCGGTCCACCGGACCGGACAAGCAGCTGTATATCGATTGGAAGGCGCGGAATAATAATGTTAACGAGGTTGGGTTGTTCGGACCGGTCGGACCGGTGGTGGAACCGATTCAGATGGTTCGGCTCTTCGGCGTTAACATTTTGAAACTACCCGGTTCGGAGGCCAATGGTAACAATAATGCAAGCGGAACTATTCCCGGGTTCTGCAATGGCAAAAGAAGAGAAATGGAGCTGTTTTCGTTGGAGTGTAGCAAGAAACCTAAGATTATTGGTGCTTTGTAACATTACGTTAGAAACTTCGTTTTTGTTTTGTTTTTGTTTTTTCTTTTTGTGACTGATGAAAGGAAGAAGGTACAAGAACGGCGGTGCAGAGGCAAGTTGCAAAAGGTGGATTGTATATTACTTAATTAGACGCTGAAATTAGGTGTAATGTGACCAAACTGTACAAGGGGAAAAAAAAAGGGAGAAGTAAAAAAGAAAAAAAGAAAAGAAGAAAGGATAACTGTTTAATTGTACATGTTGAATCGTTTGAATGATGATTATGTTGATGGCATCTGATGTTTCTCTTTTTAGTGTTGTGGGGGTGAGGGAAATATGGGACATAGGTTTCCCAAAATATCAGTGTTTGACATACAAAAAACAAGTTTTTTGTTGGCGAATGAAAAGTATGATGGTTAGAGGGGGTTGTGATTGAGGAAACTAATTAATTTTGGTGGTGTGTATTTTGGGTAATCATCATAATGAGGTGTTTTGGCAGGTTGTGAGAAATGTTTATGAATAAAAGAAAAATAAAAAAAAAAAGGAAAGAGGGTTGGTTTTGGTGGCATGAAGAAGAGGGGGACCCTTGGCTAAGAAAGTGTGAACAAGTTGATAATGAGACATTTGTCCAATAAAGAAAGAGGGTTGTTGGCAAGTGGGCATGGTGATTGTGTTGTGTACACTGTACATACCCTCATTGCTTCTAATCTTAAAAACCCTTCTCAGTACGTCGCTTTTGGAACGGTCAACTTTTCATGAAGCTTTGTTTGTGGCATAATTCGGCACTACTGCAGAATCTGGAACTCAGATTTTGCTCGAGACATGTTATTGCGAATACCAATATCATTTTGAAAACCACGATTCTTCGCATATGCTCCATATCAACCTCACTTCCACATTGCTTCAAATCCTTATATTATTTTAACCAAAACACATCATTACTATACTTATCCTCTTCTCTATGCTAACCATTTTTACATGAACCCTTTAAAGTTCTTATCCCCTCGTCAAATTTCGGAAAGAATAATGTTGACAGGTATCGGATAACTTATCTGTATTCCTTTAATACACAACATATTCTTCTGTTTTTGTTCTTCTTTATATTCTCTTCACCAGTTCAGACAATGTGCTTTTGGAATCAATGAACTTTTAGTACAGTTTTTTCTCTCTGCCTGTTGCCATATTGCTTACAGGATTAGGACTATAAATATTACACTATTCTAACTTTCTTATAATTGATCTTGTAAACTTGTTTCAGCTGCATAGATACAACAATAATCATCCGTTTGTTATTTAAAAAAAAATTACTCTAAATATGCATGAAAATGTCGTTCTAGAGATTACTTAATATACATAGATACATAATAGTTCATGTTAATAATCCGTTTGTTAATTAAATATGCATGAAAAAAATTCAAAGCATCTCATTGGTCAAATCACAATCTACAATATATATCGAATCGAAAGGGACCAAATTAATTTTTCACATTTATTCTTTTCGTAAACTACTATATACATATATTGATTCATCATATGCATAAAGCTCTATGGTTATATACAAATATAGGTTTCGTAGTAGCATAGTGGCTACCTCCCCCCACTTCAGATTCAGTTAATTATTTCTTTTAAAAGTAATCACTTAATTAGTGTAATATTTAATTGTATTAAATATCTACAAGATGAATTTCTAATATATAAAATAAGTGTAAATTTTATTTTATAAATAAGTTTTGTAGAATTGAATTAAACTTACAATTTATTTTTTAAAATAGTATTAAAATTTTAAAGGATGTGTTAGAAAGTTTAAATAAACTAAAATTAAGATGAATTTATAATGCAACATTTTCTTACATACTTCTTTTAAATAAAATTTCTTAAAAAGTTGAGTTGAAATTATTTTTTAATCTCAAGTAATGGACTGAACTTGATACAAAATATATTAACTGTTTTGAATGCCTTAACATCGTTGGTCTTTCATTCTTACAAGTTGTGTAAGAACACTATAAATTGTTTCAATAAATATGCACCTAATAAAAACAATTTCAGATGCCATTGCAACTAGATTATAACATCATTACTGTGAGATAATTAACAACAAAAATTTTCTAAAATTTTGATTTAGTTACAAGCATTATTCTGTTTGTCTCATACTACAATAATTATTATTGCAGTTGACAATATATATGATCAGTTAGGCCCCAACTATGTTGCTAGTTAGCAATGTTGACAATGTTTTCTTTTTTGCCTAAAATTTCCGTTGACGAGGCTTTTGTCAAACCCTTTATTATGAATAAGCACCTACGTCATTTTTTAAAGTTGACAATGTTCCAACATTTATATTTTATTTCTTAAAATGAAACTTTTGTTAATATTATTATATATTATGATACAGAAATTGTTACAAGCTGAAATTTATTTTAAATTGTTAATAATTATAGATATAAATTTGCCAGCACCTTCCTTACAGTTTCCACGCAAGCAGTTCACGGGAACCTTATATAACTAATGTCCTCTTGTTTTTATTAAGATTTTAAATAACTTAATTCTGCAGCTTATGTCCTGCCACATGTTGCATAACATCATGCTATGAAAATTGTTGATTTGAAATGGTTGCTTTGAAAGCACAACACATGCATGATTAAATAATTACACAATTCTCAACTACCTTCAATAACATCACATATATTAATAAAGAAATCTAAATATAAAAATAAATCCATCTCAGTTATACACAACACAAACAAATATGACTATAAATTTAAAATCCGACTATTATAACTTTGAATATATATGAAACCTTGAGGAACATTTGGTGAACCTTTTCAGTTTAGAAAGTCTTTATTTAATTGTTTCCTTAAATGTCAGAACTGATTGGCCATGTTAAATAGGCTAGTAGTACACTTCCAATTGAGAAGATAAATTATGCAAATATATATACTCTTCTAAGTATAAATTATTATATATGGTAATTTTGTTAACTTTGTAATAATTATTTAAGAAATTATATTAATATTAATTTTAAATTAATTAATTATATTTAAATGATAGTGGATTCATGCTTTGTGTGAGACTCTTTTCTTTCTCTCCTTTGTCTAAACTCACAAAACCTGTCTTCTTGGTAGACAACTTTTGTCGCCTAAATTGTCCCAAACAAACTGAATTAATCACCCTTTATTAATGCAGTATAAGGATCAACTTAGGTCAGTCCAAGGACGGGACCAATGCAATGAGTGGATTGAATGCTAAATACATGTTTTTTGGGGGATTTTTTTTTCTCTTTTTTTTTAAAGCTTACAAGATAAACAATGAAATTAAAATGAAGGCATTTGTAAAATGATGAATTAATGAAACTAACTTATAAGAAATATGCTAGACACTTAAAAGAAGAATAAATGAGAATGTATGTAGCTATGAAATTGACCAATGCAAGGATAAACAAGGAGAAGGAATGATAACATTTGAAACAAATAACAAAATTGGCCTAGCTAGTGTCTAAAACTTAATAACAAAGTGATCACTAAGAAAAAGAAAAATAAAACTAAAATGATGTCTACGTACTCCACTAGCTAGTGCCCTTTTAATTTAGAACTTTTAGCATAACACAAGAGCATGAAACCAATAAAACAGTGATTGACTCAGGCCATATGGAGCCAAAAACAGAACTACAATGTATATCATGGAAAGCTTAAAAAATAATTGTAAATTAAACCTAATAAAAATGCAAAGTAACTTTGAACTAGGATAGATTCAACCAAGATGGATGCTCTATGGACAACAACAAATGAAGTGCAGGACAAAATGAAAATATAAAATCAGAAGCTAAGTGTAAATTGCAAGATGGAAACATTCATTGAAGACATAAACTCTCACAACATATTGAATTGGCAAGAACATTCATCATGGGTTTCAACTTACATAGTCTTAGAATCAATTTAACAATTGAATAGCAAACTAAAATAAAACTCATAATCCATATCACAATGCAAAGTTGCTCAACACTTCATCTTCAAGGAACTTGAAAAGAAAAGCTTTTTAGCTCTTAGAAAACACCATCCATTCTCTATTCTCTCACCACAATTCTCTCTATTCTCTAAAAAAAACTGCTCAAACCAGAAAACACCCCCTTGTTCTCTCTATCTCATTCCAAAAATTCCAGCCCCTTGCCCCCTGCACCTTGCCTCTTAAAATTCCCAACAAAATCCTGCCAAAAGCTGTAAAAACTGATTCTCCTTTTCTGAGTGTGTGTGTGTTGCCAGTCCTCATAGAAATTTTTTATGTTTTGTCTGCTGATGTGGCAATGATGGCCAACCCTAGATCAACTCCCTTTTGGGACATTCCATGTGCAGACAAGAAGCCCATTGGGTGAAGAAAGGGTCTGCTTCAAGACTTTGCTAAATCCACCAAATTTTCAACGAAAACATGAGGTGATTTTTTGCCTTTGTAACTACAACCATCTTCTAGAGTACACTGGATCTCGCACAGAGTTCCAAAAATTGTGTTCTACCACTTCAATTAAAGCTATTTGAGTGTATAATCCAACACAACAAGAACCAAATCATTTGGATACCTATAGAGAAAGTTATGATCAAAACAATCAGCAAAGGTTAGTGTTGAAAAATCAGCATTTTTCTGCCAGCGCCTAGCGGCTGCAGGGTAGCGTCAGGCGGTAACGTGACAGTGGAAAATTCTCCTTTAAGATGCGCCGGGCGGCAATAAATACCGTCAGGCGATACTACAACTTCTGAAAACAACCTAAAATATCACATATTTAAGCTATGATTGAAAGATAAAATAAACTAAAATGACAAGTGAGTGCAATAAGCTTCAATATGAAGGTATATAAATTGAGTTATCACTTCCTCCTAAACCACTCTCACTTTTTTCAATTTCTTCTCCCTACTTCCTCACTTTCCCTCTAAAAAGGGCTTGAGCTCTTGTCCACCATCTGAAACCATTCATCTTTTCTTGTTGCAGTAGGCAAGCCTAGAGCTAGTGCAAAATCGTTCCCTCAAGCTGAGCATCCTTCCCCTTCGCGTAAGTCAATTTTAGTTCCCAATTTATGGAAATTCATCCCTTTCTGAGTTGAATTAGGGTCTCATTCGTTCCCTGTGTTTCTGTATTCTAGTCCCTTAGGTACTGTCCGATTGTGGTACCCTTTTTGTTAGGAGTTTATTCTTTGAAAGCTGGTGATTGTTAAAGGTAAGGGAAACCAACCAAATTATTAAATTTTGCATAAAAAACATTTATGATGACTTTGACTTCATGATTGGGTGCTGGTAGGAGTTTGTATGTTCTGTATGATTTTGAAGGGACACACTCTTTTGTGTTAAAGTTTAAGGTTTTGGAGTTGGGTCTTCCGGTGAGGGAGCTTTAGTATGATTTAGTTGTATCCACATTTGCTTCTGGGTTGGTCAAAACCTCTACGAGGTTGAGGGGCGTAAGAACAGGGTAAACCTTATTTGTTTACCGTTGGAAGGTTTAGACGTGATCTTGGGGATGGATTAGCTATCTACTAATTGCATTCTTATTGATTGCAATAAGAAAAGAGTGTTGTTTCCTAACTCAGAGGATGATAATCTGTTGGTGTCTTCACAACACGTGGTGAGAGAAGTCAAGGAGGGATCTCAGTGTTTTATCATTTTGACCCAGCTATCCGTTGAGGATGAAGGTGAAAATGTTGAGACACCTGTGGTAAGGGATTTCATGGACGTGTTTCCTAAGGTTGTGCTTGGATTGCCTCCTAAGAGAGAGGTAGAGTTTTTTATTGATCTGGTGCTAGAGGTAGGGCTAGTATCAATTACCCCTTACCGTGTGGCTCCTGCTGAGCTAATTGAGTTGAAGAAACAAATTGAAGAGTTGTTAGAAAAATAACTTATCAGACCAAGTGCGTCACCCTAGGGAGCGCCAATGTTGTTGGTTAAGAAGAAAGATGGCAATTCTAGGCGTTGTATGGACTACAAATAGCATAATAAGTTAACCATTAAGAACAAGTATCCCTTGCCAAGGATAAATGACTTGATGGATCAGTTGCCCGATGCTGTAGTGTTTTCTAAGATTGATATGAGATCGGGGTACCATCAAATTCGAGTTAAAATTGATGATGTGCAGAAGACAACTTTTAGGTCCAAATATGGGCACTATGAGTATGTAATTATGCCTTTTGGTGTGACTAACGCTCCTGCCTTGTTCCTGAACTATATGAAAAAAATCTTCAGACCGTTTCTGGATAAGTTTGTGGTTATTTTCATCGACGACATCCTTATCTACTCCCGAACCCATGAGAAGCATGCAAAGCATCTAAGGAAAATATTTAGAATCTTATAAGAGAAAAGCAGTTGTATGCTAAACTGTCAAAGTGCGACTTTTGGATGACCACAATTAAACTCTTGGGGCATGTGATCTCAACTCAGGGTATAGTTGTGGATCCATCCAAAGTGGAAGTTGTGTTAAAGTGGGAACATCCTAAGTTAGTGACAAAGATAAGAAGCTTTGTGGGACTAGTTGGTTACTGTAGGAGATTCATTGAAGGATTCTCCAAGATAGTAGCGCCTTTGACACATCTGACTCGCAAGGATCAACATTTTGCCTAGACCGACCGGTGTGAAGAGAGTTTTCAAGAGTTGAAGCAGAAGTTGACTAGTGCCTAGTGGTAATCCTTGACACTAGTAGACCCTTTGAAGTTTATTGTGATGCTTTCCATTAGAGATTGGTATGTGTACTGATGCAAGACAATAGGGTCATTGTGTATGTAACATTCTGTCAGGATATTACGGATTTATAAATAAAATAAAGAAGTAAATTAATAACACAGTCTTTAATAATACCTCATTTTCCCAAAACGCGGGAAAATTTAAATTTCATTAAATAAGTAAACAACGTTCATAACCATCAGTCACCAAAACCAAAATCAAAAGTTATAATAGCACCCATCAGGGTTTACAACTGATCTCAAAACCAAAGAAAATAAAACATAAGATTTTCCCGAATCTATCCCCTGTCCGCGACTAAGCTTCACCTAAGCCACCTGCATCAACAACATCTGCTCCCGTGTACCGCGTACACGATCATCGCCAAACACACGCAGATAGGGTGAGCTTAACAAATAAAACATATATAATTTTACAAATATATATACTTATACACACATCACTATGAATAACATAAACACCCCACATTGTTCCATCTTCATGCCACCTGACCCCAATCATATTATTCGTATACTACATCTTCTAGTGAATACTTCAGGATGACTTGCTGCCATACCTATCGGCCACAATCGATAGAGCACGCGCGGGTACCATTGCTACGGATCATACACCGTAACGCCAGGTGGAGTTCCCAAATGCGAACATAATTCGCATCGTCCTAAGACTACCAAACTCATCAGCCAACCACTGAGGAGGACAATCTATCTGGACCCATCTGTACTGGCCACAACCAACACACTCACTCCGGTAACACTCGCCAACCCGAGCCACAAGTCAAGGGTTCCTCGTGTTCATCTGCCATCCCGAGCCACAACTCAAGAGATGCTATTCTGAGCCACAACTCAAGGAATACCACATGCTTAACCCCTATCCCGAGCCACAACTTAAGGGATACGTTCCGAGCCACAACTCAAGGAACACCAAAAATCCCACCTTTAAAGCACCACTAGAATCCTTGTAGATCACACATGTGAAACCAAAATTTCAAGCTGCAGTAGTATAAATCGCCTGGCGGGAGACACGTGTCGCCAGACACTACCAGCTCCCAGACCGCCTGGCGGGTATCACGTACCACCAGGCGCACAGTGCCTCAAAATCCTTCTCGCTGTAGGTACCGCCTGGCGGGACTGCCCTCGCCGCTAGGCGCACCAAGCCTTGAGACCCCATTGTAATCCCGCTATCGCCTGGCGGTTCACGTACCACCGCCAGGCGCCATGATAATACTGCGTGTTACTGGTTTTCTGCTCAAGTCTAGCACAATTTCTTACCTCATTTCCATCTGATCAATTCCCCTGTATCATCTAACTTAGATGGTTACTAACAACGGTGAGGTTCATTCTTCACTCCTTAGCTGGATAGCAGTACACATTCAATTATAACTTTAAGCTTCTTCCATCTTAACCTATTATTACTCTTGGATTCCTTACCCTTAAGTTGTTGCCATGCCTATTACACTGATATAGTGTCCTCTTCACACAATCAAGCACCAACGCTAAATAAATCCCATCACTTCTTCTATGATTCCCTCCCCCTCTAGCGTTCACTTAATGTTAAACTCCTATTCACAACAATTGGTTAATTCTCTAAACCCCTTTGCACCCAACTTATCCAGAATCCAGAATCTCTACTATGCCATAATATAGGAAAAACCTCTAATATCTAATATCGTTATCTCCTAAGGTAGTTCCCTCCCCTTTAGTTCATACACGAAACTCCATCATCAAACTTCCACAAATATCACAAAAATCCCATCTACTGATCCCAACCCAACGGAAACAGAATCCAACCTTAGCGCATAACATTACAACATGCAGCAGCACTGCCACTACGCTGGCGCCTAGCGGCCAGCCCCGTGCTGCCAGACGGTGCTTACCATCTGAACATTTTTCCAGATTTTACCAGCACCCATAACCCAACCACTTTTCTTTCTTTACGAATTCCCATCACTCGCAATTCCAATCCAATCACAACTAGAACCATTCAACATTTAATCACATTGATCAACTATTCCTATGTCCAATTCACGCTAACCCGTTTCGAATCGTAGATAAAGATATCACACATTCAACCCTAAAGCTTATGTGCACTGTTCTATCCGATTACATAGTCCATTACAAGTCAATCACTGAAAATCAACTCCAGATCATCTCCTAGGGACTAACCTGTGTATTTTCCCCGATCAGAAACATGTCAAAACACGCATAGAATCACCAAAGCGAGCCAACAAAATCGCCTGGCGGAAATTCATCACCGCCAGGCAGTTCATCAGAGAACCCAGAAAAATGTTACAAAATTTGCATCGCCTGGCGGTACAGGGCTTCACCGCCAGGCGGTTCATCAGGGAACCCAGAAACACATACAATTTGGTATGAGACGCCTGGCGGCTATGTATAGCCCGCCAGGCGGTTTCTGGAAAATTTCCAGAATTCACAATTTCGTAGATAAGAATGGAAACCATGCATTCACATGATCATACTTTTCATGTAAATATTTAAAACAAACAGAAAAATGGAGTCCAACTCCCCTAACCTGGATCCTTTTGCTTAAAATAGGTTTGCTTGAAGGACTCCAATATTCACCAATGTTCCCCCTTTCTGGTTTGCTCTTACTTTGACTTCAGAACCTCACTCAAACCTCACCAATCTCTCTGATTTTCGTGCCTAGCTTTCTGGTATAACCTCAGTTTTGCAAAACTCTAACTATAAGCCAAATCCTTCTTTTTAAAGGGTGTCTAAAAACTAGGTTAATTATCTACACGAAAATTAAGTCTTTAATTGTGTTGTTAATGCCATTTACCACCACCTCCTTATGGCCATTTTCCAGCCACCTCTCTGCCCATTCTAGGGTTTTCCCCCAACCTTTCACATTCAATGCAAAGCCAAAATACCAAAAATTAAGGTTTTAGTTTAGGTTCTCCAAGGTTTGAATCCATGACCACTCAATCACAATTCAAGAGCACAACCAATTCAACTAATCATATTTCATGCTTAACAAATCCAATTCAGACATCATATCATTCTAGAACATGATTACATAGATTTAAATAATAAAAACAATAACACAAAAGTTAGCATACATAGGACTCGAACCCAAGTCCTCTCACACAATCAAAGTACTCTCA
>Ga0099823_1004446_pt1 | contig 13704 bp, 12 predicted proteins | sample CowpearedBW_FD_76831 | JGI IMG/M metagenome (GOLD analysis project Ga0099823, IMG submission 76831) | Root nodule microbial communities of legume samples collected from California, USA - Cow pea red BW | ecosystem: Host-associated > Plants > Roots > Nodule | place: USA: California | collected... | reverse complement strand
TTACACTTTTGAACAAAGAAACTCACAAGATTTTTGACTCACAAAAATCTAGACACACACCCTGCAAGAATCACACTTACAAACCTGAAATCACATCAGACAAACCAACCAGAGGCATAAGAACATCCAAACCTGATGGTGGTTGTCCATAGCCAACCATACATGTGTTCTTCAAACTACTCACAAGCCAAAATTCCTCCAAGATCAACCAAGATCATCCAAGATCTTCAAAACACGAGTTACAGTTGTGTATTGTAGAGAGAGAGAGCTTTCCAAAGAAGAATGACAAAGTTTTGTGCACAAAAACTCAAATTCGCACCTATGCTCACGAAAATACAACTTATATAGTCTGGTTTAAGTGAAAATAGTCGATTGAATTTTCTGTACAGTCAGCTGATTTTAGTTGACTTAAGTGAAATCAGTCGATTGAGAAATAATTCAACTGAATAAATACATTCATACCAGAAACTATATACAACAAGCCTTTTTAACCTGTTAAACCCCATTTTAACATATTAAAAGAGACACACTAAGGCCCACAAAACATCTAACCTATGTTATATAGCCTACCAACAAGATATAACACTAACACATTATATTTAACATGCTATTTACAGATTTAACACACAAAAACTTAATCTTCAAGTGGATCTTCATCAATCTTCATCAAACACCTAAGATCTTCATGCACATGGTTTTATCAATTCTTTGCTTCAAGCTTGCTTGTGCCAAAATTGATATGTTCTATTTTTCTTGACATTTACATTGTTGAAGGTATGAGTTTTTAACATGTTAATTGACTTGTTGTTATAGTTTTGCAAGTAACATATTTGATCGACTAAAATAGTATTCAATCAGTTGAATTCACTTAAGTCAAGCGAAATGAACAAATTGAACAAAAATTTCAACCTGTTCAATATCTCAGCTGGTAGACGATAAAGCTTGTGTTTTTTAGAGAGAATATAAGAGATTCATCTTTCTGGCGCAAAATCAATGCCACTATTATAGAAAAACTCATTCTCTCTGAACTTCACAGTGTTGCAACAATTCATGATTGATTATTGAAGTCGTGGAGTCATGGTGGCTTGGTGTGGGTGCTTTGAAGAAAGCTCTTGGTTGGCTAAAGAGAGCATTCATTGAGGTTTGATCTTTCTTAGGTATTAGTGGTTTGTTTGGTGTGATTCTAGATTTGTAAGTGAGAGTCTTCTTATGCTATATTAGATTTTTGTTGTTTGTTTTTCAAAAGTGTAATCTTGTAAGGATTTTGTAAAACTTTTAAAATAGTGGAAAGTTCGGCTAAGGTTGCGTTGACAAATTGGATGTAGCTCAGTTATGAGTGAACTAGTATAAGAATTTATGTGCATTGATTTGATTCTTCTATTTTTTATTTTTCTTTGATAAAAATCTGTGTGCAATATTGTAATTCAAGTGCTTTAATGTAATTTGGTGTTCAAATAATGCTTCTACTATCAATGGGAATTAATCTCGATTGGTAATTTGATTAGATTTGAAGTCCTGTAATAATTGAGTTTTCTGCATAATTTTTCCTAGTATTTCAATGTGTTGATCCTATTCTCAATATGTTGAATTATTCTGATCTCTTGGTGTGACTCTCTATTTTATGAATGAAGTTGTATAAAAATTTATGTGCATGGGTTTGATTCTTCTATTTTTAATTTTTCTTTGTTAAAAATTTGTGTGCATTGGTGTAATTCAAGTGCTTTAATGTAATCTGGTGTTCAAATATTGATTTTACTATCAGTTGGAATTAATCTTGATTGGTAATTTGATTCGATTTGAAGTCCTGAAATAATTTAGTTTTTTGCATCATTTTTCCTAGCATTTCAACCTGTCCATCTTGTTCTCAATATCTTGAATTATTATGATCTCTTTGTGTGACTCTTTGTTAGCAATTTCAATCTGCTGATTCTATTTTTAACCAATTAAAATGCATGTTCCAGAAGTGACATATTGCTAAAAACTTAGTCAATTAGATTCAAACTAAATATTTTTTTTAAGTGTAAAACCGAACCTAATTTTTAGAAAGGGACATTTCACCCTCTTCTTGGCTAAACACTCATTTTACATCGTACAGAGTAGAGCCTCATTTTTTCAATGTGGGACTTTGCTCCCTGTAACATCCCGATAGGATATTACGGGTTTTAATTAATAAAATAAAAATAAGAAAATAAAATCACATTTATTATAAGTCCATTTCCCAAAACGCGGGAAATTAAAAACTTTAATATAACATAATTCATATGTTCGTAATTACATTATTACAAAATCCACCAAATTCAACATAATAAATTTTTACATCAAAAGTCTAAATATGAAAATCCTTTCAAAAGCCCAGGTAGCCCCTGCACTTCGTCTCTAAGCATCTCCTGGCTCACCTGTCAAATCATCTGCTCCCGGATAACAAGTTATCCGATCATCGCCACACACACACACATAGATAGGGTGAGCTATGCACAATATATGAATATATACATGAAATAAATATGCCACCCTCCCAAAAATAACAATACTAGGTATTTCATTGTTTTCAAATTACCCATCCATGATCTCATAGTCCTACATGAGTCATATACATGAACTAGGTCTTGATACTTTACTGTGCTCCCACAAAACTAACCCATTCGTGGTCCAACCCTATGAGCCTATCTTGCTCATAGTCCTGTCCTACAGACTCCTCGTTTGTAGTAAAATCATCCAAGCCTTCTTAACTTGGACCCTGGCACGCACGCAATCACCATACTATGGACTCCTCGCCCAATAGCAGCCGACGAGAATCTAACAGTTCCTTGCCCATCGTGCGTCCGACGGATGTAATCACCATACTAAGGACTCCTCGCCACTTAGCAGCCGACGGAAACTACACAGTTCCATGCCCATCATGCGTCCAACCAACAAGCATATCCCAGACCCCTATTGGACTTAGTCCTTCAAGCCCAAACACCACAAACACATGCAATATAACTTCCTATAATTAGGAAAGAGTAGCCAAACCAGCACATAAAACACATATAAACATAGCAATTCGCATAAACTCGCTTAAGCCAGGGACTCTCGTCCAAGTTAAATCCTCAGCCTCGCTTAGGCTAGTCCACCTCACCTGAGCGAGCTTAAAATAGTGGTGTCTCCACCTTATCTCGCTTAGGCGAGCTCTTCTCGCCTAGGCGAGTCACACCTTCACTTAAAATAACACACACACCTCGCTTGGACGAGGATTTGACGAGAAATGCATCAATTCAACTTCGTGAACTCGCTTAGGCGAGAGTGTTCATAGCTCAGAACTCAAAACTTCTCGCCTGGACGAGAAGTCGCGTTCAAAATGGTACAAGTTTTGATCGCGTCCTCGCTTAGGCGAGCCACTCTCACCTAAGCGAGAGTCTTTGTCGCTCAACTCCAACACAGGTCGGCTGAGCGAGTAGCGCGACCCCAAGAATAGAATCGAGGTTCTGCAACTCCTGCTTAGGCGGGATGGACTCGCTTGGGCAAAACTTGCAGAATTGGTCTCTGTTCACGCACACAATTCACCACAACCAAGACCAAACCACATTCCAATTCATGCCAAACAATGGAGAATCATGCACCAAACATGTACACCTAATTCAGACCCAAAATAATCACTATAATCCCGGTTTACAACATAGTTCACACTTACAGTACCCAAGACCCTCCTCCTATTCTTATAAAACACCACAAGGGATTGGTACCCAACATACAATCCATCAATTCCCAATTACAGTGCGTAAAATGCCAAAATCATACCACATGGAATCCTATTGAGGACAAAATGCAGAATTACAAGCAATATAGAAATACTCATAAATTCAGCACCCCTAACCTGGAATTCCTAATTAAAATTGAGAAGAAACTTGATGTTCCTTTGTTCACCACGGTTTTGCTTTAGACATCCTCCCAATCAGCCTCTCAAGCACCCAAATTCCCCTCTCACTCTCTAAAATTTCGTTCTCCGCCCTTTGGCTGCTCCTCACTCTAGTTTTACCTTTGCCCTTTCAACTCCACTCCAACCTAGAATTAGCAAAAATAAAGCCTACTTTATGTCCACCAAGGTTTGAACCTGTGACCCTCCACTCATAAGGCCAAAGCACAACCACTATGCCAATTCACATTTAGTGATAACCATTATGATCCTATGATTATAATATCACTCATCAGTCACAATCATGTTATCAAAATACAATAACACACAAAAATGGCATACTTAGGACTTGAACACAAGTCCTCTCACACAAACAAAGTACTCTCAACCACTTGAGCTAGTACTTTTCCATGTCATATCAATCAATATTCAATGCCATAAAGGCTTCCACTACCCACACTTATTAATTAATTAATTAATTTTCACGGGTCTTACACTCCCTATGCATGAAGCTTAGTTGAGTGTTTTAACATGGCACCTTGTTCATGCTAAGTGCTTCTTCAGAAACATGCATGATTCGTGGAGCAGATTAAGACCAATGAAGGAATGGATCATGGCCTTCAACACTGCCAACAACTTCTAAACATCCATGAGAGTTTGCTACTTATAAACTTTGAGTAGGTGTTGATTCTAACAATGTGGTACTTTGCCCCCATTCTAGGCCTTGCAACACATTAGTAGTTGAGTTGCTTCCAAGTCCCACATCGCTTGGGTGTGTGGGTGCATGGTTGCCTTTGATCTTATAAATATGAGGCATGCTCCCCCCTTATAAGCATAATGCATAGATAGTTTCTGCTTCTTTAAGTTATCTCTATGCATATTCAAAGTTCACTTCGTAGATGAGAGTATTTCTCCTAGGGTCTACTTCATTTGTGAGCCCTCCAAGTTTCAATTGGGAACCTGAGAAAGTGCCATTTAGTTTGTTCCACTATGTTCTGGTTCAATATTTGGAGACTCCCATAGGGTTGCTGCCATCACGTCGTTTTATGTAAGAAGTGTCTAATCGCTTAGAACGTCTAAAGCATGTGTTCTAACTCAGATTACGTCTAACGCTTGAAGCAATTAACATATTGGTCATCTGATGTCTAATGGGATTATCTAGTTTGCACCTCGTAGAGATCAATGTTTCCTATGACACTATCCTAACATTTACTTCTAGAGTATATGGGAATTCACTTTGCAACCAAGAGAAATTGACTTCCCAAGGTGGTTTTCTTAGAAGATAGTCATTTGTCTTTCCCTCACTAATCATGTGTGAGTTACACATAACTTTTATATAAGAGTCATGAAGGAAGTTCATAATTAAAAAACTTTGAATGCTCTAGTTGATGTTATAAGCATGTATGGAAGTCCTATGTGTGGTTTCCTTTTCATACTTTTATAAGTTAGATTGTTGTTCAAAATATGAACGTATATTCTTTGAATGTATAACTAGGGGTGAGCAGGGGGCGGGTTGGATCGGATTCAAATCCAACCTGCCTCATCCAACGTAACCGATATTTTAAATTTTAATATCCATTCTGACCGTTTAATACGTCGGGTTAATACGAATATGGATTTATTCGGACGGATTCATTCGGGTGGGTTGATCGGGTTAAATTAAATTATAATAAATAAAACTATGATTGAATCTATTTGACAAAAACACGTTAAAAATTTCAAAGAACAACTAGAACAAAATTGAAAACTACAACAAATCTGAAGCTTGAAACTCCAAAAAAAAAGAACAACAATGAAACTTGAGACTGCTAGAATAAACCTACAACAAAACAAACAACAAAGAAATAAAGGTACGAGTTGTTCCGTCCTTCGATATCAAATTTACATCTTCCTTCAAAACAACAACCATTTTTATGACTCGTAGTGGTTCGCAATGACTCGCGGTGGTTCACAATGACTCGTGGTGGCTCGCATGGTAGATTTTCTCCAATGAAGTCATGTTTATGGTTTGGGACATATTTGAACGTTGTCTTCCCCAAACATAAGGGTTTGATCGAATGGATGAAGAAGATATATGATGCTTAGAGAGAGGGAAGAGATAAACTTCGTGGAGGCGAGGGAAGCCAGAGGATCATGACAATGGATTAGGATTTTTGTCTGTGGAAGAGAAGTGAGGCGGCAGAAAATTAGGATTTAAAATGAAAGTTTTGATTTTATAATTAAATATATGGGTCGGGTCGGGTATCCATGGTTTTTAGAATTAAATATTGAACCCGACCATGTAAATCCATCTGGACCCGAAAAATTTTATTCGGTTTAACCCGATCCATACAAACCGACTCGCACACATGTTTTTCTGTTCGGGTAAAATGGTTTCGAACGGGTTAGGATATTTTTCTCAAGCCTATGTATAACAACCTTTCTCATCAAAGGATTTCATGTATTTATTTTTGCATTTATGGTTAAGTTGAATTCTATGGACATCACATTTAAGAGTTTATGTAAATTGAAAATCCTATGTCGGACATCATATTTATTTAATAAATGCGGGTAATGGAAATCTTTATGATATTTAGTGTGAGCAATTATGACAAGGATTAGTCCTAGCTCATGTGGTTGAGAGTAATTGGCTATTATAGGAGAACTTGGATTCGAGTCTTGTGGATGCCATTAGTGTGTTATTTAATTGTTTATTTATATGCTTGAGCATGATGAGTGATAATATAATCCTAGATGTATAGGAAATATCACAAAACATGAATTGGTTGAATGGTTGTGTGTTCGAACCATGGCTTATGCAAAATAAGGTTCCTTTGCTAAAATTATTTTTGGCATAGATGAGAAGAGTCAGAAACCCTAGCCGTCAAGGGGGCAACCAAGAGGGATACCCGATGAATATTGTGTGGAGAGAAGTTTTAGAGTAATTGTGTGAAACTTTGTTTCTACCAAAATTCTGAACTACACACCTTTCTGGAACTTTTCCAGAAACCGCTTGGCGGTCATGAAGACCTGTCAGGCGACACATGTGTCTAAACCCAATTTTCTGGGTTTTGGGATGAACCGCCTAGCGACTGTATTCTATCCGCCAGGCGATGTTAACTTACTTGGTCAGTTTTATTTGGTTTCTTGAGTTTTTGTGATGTTGGTGATGCTTGGATGTAATCTTTTTAAAAAATTGTAAGATTGGAGATGTGATTGAATGACTAAGATTGCATGATTTGTTGGAAATTGCATGACTATGGTTATAATTGGGGGTTAGGTTTCATGTTGGGATTGGGAATGAGATGACATGATTTCTGATTATGATTGGTGTTTTGTTCCATGAAAGTGATTGGTATTAGTTTAAGCATGAACTCTATGTGTTGTCGAAACATTAAAAGTGTGCCAAAACACGTGATTGAATGGATGGTTGAGACTTTAGGGTTCGCATAGTTCAAGGAAAATCTGGGAGTTTTCCATAATTACATGTTTCGCCTGGTGATACATGAACTACCGTCAAGCGACTCATCAGTGTAGTGGGCATTGAGTCTTTTGTTCATGTTGGGTGTTCGTGGTTGGGTTATTTGTAAATATTGGTGCATAGTAATATTGGTTCATTGGATAGAGGGTGGGGGAAGGAACCATATGATTGTAAGATATTTACATATGTGTATGATCATGTGGTGATTGGGACTCAAAAGAAATAGAGAGTAATACTTACTGTGACTCTACAATGCCTATTGTTGTATATTGTCATGTAGTGGGCAAATTTTGTTGTTGGTTTAAGTTAAAGGTGGTATGTTTATATGGTACAATAATGAGTGTATAATGGACTGCATCATAATTGAATAGAGACATGACCTCAGTTGTGAAACCATGAATGTGTGAATTGTGATCCAATCATATGATTATGACTCGATAATCGTTATTGTGCTATAAATTGAATGTTAAGTGTTGAGGTCCTTTAAGACCTGTCCAAAATTCCAGAAAGTAGTAGCACTTGCATTACTGGTATGGCGCCTGGTGACGCGGGACGAGCCGCCAAGCAATAGAGACTCAAAACAATAGCAGTGGCCACTAGACTCGCGTAGCGCCTGGCGCAAGGAAAGGTTCCGCCGGGCAGAAGTGGCCTGTTAGAGGCACTGGAAGGAGCGTGGTGCCAGGTGGCGTGTGGGTTCCGCTAAATAGTTTGGAACCAGATTTCACTAGAGGATGCGAGCGATGCACCATGCGGTTCCAGGTGCAAAAGTTGGACTACATGGCTTTGGATAGAGGTCTTGAGGCAATGATTTGCTGGGGGCCTTGTTACAGGTGTAACTTGTATTGAGGTAACACGTGGCCACTTGAGGTTGTAGCCTGGTGGTTTTAGAAGTCCAATGGAGTGTGCGAGATCATGGCTCGTACAGATGGGTTCCAAAAGATTGCCCTCCTTGATACTATTTGATGAGTTTGGTAATCTTGGGACAAAACGGACTGTGATTCGTATTGGAGAACTCCACTTGGTGATGTGGATTGTGGTTGTGATAAGATCATTCCCACATGTGGACTATAGGTGGTGGTGACCTGTAGTCGGAGGCGCGAGTAGACACTCATGGCAGCAAGTATCGACCAAAGTAATTATCAAAGGGTGTAGAATTAAGAGGCATCCCGAGGAATATGTAAATGTTGGGTCTGAGGGTTGTAGTCCTCAGAAAGGGTTAAGTTATCTTCAAAGGCTTTGGATGAATACCTTAAGAATGGACTTTGCTGGAGCATTCCTTGAGAATACCTTAAGGATGAATACCTTATGTTATTTATTGCTTATCTCTATTTCAAGTTCATTGCCGAGATTCATCTCGGTCCTGGTCGAACAATAACCAAAGAGTTCCCCACCAAGGTTCCCCTTGGTTTTGGTTGAACTTATCTTCAAGTTCCTTACCAAGGTCCATCTCAAAGTTGGTCGAACATTAATCAAAGAGTTTCCTGCCAAGATTCCCCTTTGTTTTTTTTGAAATTCATTTCAAGTTCCCTACCGAGATCCATCTTGGTCCTAGCCAAACATGAATCAGAGAGTTCCCTGCCATGGTTGCCCTTAGTCCTGGTTGGTCTTAATTTCAAGTTCCTTGTCGAGATCCATCTCGGTCCTAGTGAAACATTAATCAAAGAGCTCCCTACCAAGATCCATCTCGGTCTTGTTTGAAACTTAATCAATAAGTTTCCTGTCAAGATCCATCTCGATTCTGGTCAAACTTTAATCAAGCAGTTCCCTATCGAGATCCATCTCGGTCCTAGTTAAACATAATCAATGAGTTCTCTATCAAGATCCATCTTGATCCTAGTTGAACCTTAACCAATAAGTTCTCTACCAAAGTCCTTGGTTCAGATTAAACCTAATTTTAACTTCCCTGCGAGATACATCTTAGTCTTTGTCGAACCTTAATCAAAATGTTTTCTTGTGAGGGATTCATAGTTATTTAGCATATCAACTCAAGTTTAATTAAGGGTCCTTATTAAGGTACATATTGGACAATAACATATTTTCTCCATTCCATTGAAAATGAATCAAGTTAACGAAGAGAGGTGCATAGAGACTGAAGGAAATATAAACTTCCTTAATAAGTCCGAAGTGAGCAGGATATTAGCCTTCAAAAAAAAACACAACATAAATGGTTTGAAGACGACCTACTCTAAGTATTCAACAACAACTTCTTCAGTAGAAGTGGTAGGTTTGGGAGATGAACTTGGGTTAGAAGGACTTTCTTTGTTGTCGCCATCCTCCTTGACATCTTTGACATCATCCTCACCTACATCAAAAGTAGATATGTCACCCATATTAATCGCACAACCTTCTGGTGAACATCTTTGTTAACATCAAGGTGTTCGTCATTGACATTGATGTTATAGAGGACTGCTGCCTAGCGAAGTTCATTCTTAAAGCCTTCTTCATCTTCAAAGACAACCAACTTTTGGCATTCAAACAACTCCTCGGCTACATTCTCCCAAGCTTGTTTCTCTTCAGAAATTAGCTTCTTGGACTTCTTCAGTTTTCCTTTGGCCTTTAGGCAACAATTTTTCCAAGAGTTCAGCCTCTCGTTGATTTTCGATCAATGATTCTCTCATTCTTCCTTCTCGCATTTCATAGCCATCATCTAGTTCATCAGCTGGGCTAACTCATTGGTCATCTTGTCTTTTCCTTCATCCTTTACCTCCCTTTTTAGTAGAGTGTCCACTTGGTTGTCGAAAACTAGTGATCGATTATGGTATTCTAGGAACGCGTTCATCTTCGAATTTGGAAAGTTGTCGCCTAACAAACGTGCCTTTTCCCTGGGTAGAGATATGCTTATGTTTTTTCGCATATCTATATTATTCACCAAAAGGCTTTCACAATTTTTATGATCAGACCAAGAAGTCCCAACATACTCCCCAAGGTTGGGCGACTTGTTCCTCTTTATCCCCTTGCCTCATTGTTATGGCTAAGTTGGGTATGTTTCCACTATTAGACCTTTTTAGGTGCACGACTTGGATTGTTAACATCTTTTTTCTGGGTCTCGATAGTGATATTCTTTTTTAGGTCTAAGAATCCATTTTTCCTCCAAATCTTAGTTTCAACTTGCGTCATGATTCCTACAAACACAACCTATTTAGATTAGATAAAACATCGACCATAACTTCATAAGGAAAATAACATACCCAAGATGTCGGAAAAAGGGTGTGGGGAAAGGAAGACTAACAATTTGCCGAGTACGAAGTCAGCGAAGTAATTCATCCTATATCCTTATATCTTGCTATTCTTTTCTAACATGGAACCTTTCGACCATCTAAGATACCTCAAAGGACCTCGTGTCCAATAAAAAGGACATTTAGGTTTGCAATCATCTTAGAAGTATTCTTGGCCAAAAGGATTCACTACCACTCTGAAGAAACTAGTCTTAAAGTTTTTAAAAGATGAAGATAAAGACTTGAGTAAACAGGATTTCACCTGCCTAATTGAAGATAGCAATTAAATCATTTTCCTAGGCTAAGTACTTAAAAAGTGAAGGAATATTTGAGGGTTAGGGTATTTCTTAAAAAGGATACAAATAGAATTAAAGGCATGTAGGGAAGCCTAGGGATTGGGATGAAGTTGGGTAGGAGCTACATTTAGGATACATAACACCCCTATGGTACTCATCTAAGGAAAGACAAACATGTAATGGTGTGAACAAACACGCATACATGTAGAAGAAACATTATCAATGGCGCTTACTCGTTCAAAACAGACTATGTCGTCAGAAACATGCTCCATGAACTTGTAGATGCTATTGTAGTACCACTTGAGGGAAGACAACCAATTATTCTTAGAATATTATCCTCGAATACCAAGATCTACCCAGTCAAATCCCCTCTCAATAGGAGATCGTGTTTCACTCACTCAGAGGAAAAGTTACTTTTCTCTCCTTCTATAGGACCCTAATTGGAGATCTCGACTTATACAAGGCTGGAAGTTTACCTGACATGATTTCAACTTATAATGCTCGAGATGGTTCAATTACATATATGGTCAAGACGATCTCAGCCCATGCCTACCTTGGATCATCTTGGACAATCAAATTTTTCCTTTTTGATTGAGATTAGGTGTGTTAGTTCTTTTCTTATTGACTAAGATTGCACGTTGCTCATCTGTACATTGTTAAGGATCAGTTTTTTCTTTATTTAATGAGATTACGCGCTGCTTGTTTGTACATTGTCAGGGATCAGTTCCTTCCTTATTTACTGAGATTACGCGCTGCTCGTATGTACATTGTCAAGGATCAATTCTTTTTTTATTTACTAAGATTATGTGTTTCTCATTTGAACATTATCATCCTTACCCAACAGGCCATTATTGGGTCGAGATATACCCGGCCAGGCAGCGAGCCGAGATGTACCTGACCTCTACAACATGTTGGCCCCTTTTCCTTTGCTTGATGGGTTTGCTCGACGTCTTCTTCCCTCTCCCTGAGGCCGGGATGTGGTCGGCCTTTCCACATATATATGGGTTTGGATATTGCCGACCTATTACCTATACACCAGCCCCCCAGTCTCGTAGCAAATGAAGTGAAACAAGAGGATGAAGTGTGTAAAATTGAGTGGGAAGGAAAGAAGGAGTGTGGTTGGCTGAGATGTTCCTACCATTCATACCTAGTGAGATGTGTCAAGATGCATTGGAAAAAGGTATTGACCCGAGTTGCCATTCGAGGCTAATTTGTCATAATAATGGGATATCGTAGGTGGGAGTTTTAAAGGAAGTGTGCCGAAAATCATTAGATGGAATTGGATCCCACAGTGTAAAGGGTGCATGTCCTTGCAAAGGTGGTCTACTATAAATAGGGGTGGGGTCTTGGTGTTGGAGTAAAGGATCCATCTAAGAAGTTAGCCAGCCTCTAGCCGAGTGTATCCCGTACTACAATACTCAAGGTATGTCATTCTCCTCTGCTTATTATCCTTCCAGTATAGTGATTCGTAGGAAGAGTGTACTGTATCCAAATCTCCTGGTAGGGATAGTTCTCAGAGGGATGGTAACGACCCTATTGGTGTTGAGAAGTTTTCGGCACTACGCTATCTGAGGTACGAGTGGGTAGATCCCTAAGTGAAACTCTCTTTGTCTAGGTTATGCAAGTCTGCTACTATAACTACCTTTCGTATAAAACATAATATTATAGCTAACACAATAGACAAGCGTATTATTAGTATAGAGCGAGCCAAGAGTGGGGACAGTGTTTGTCACGGGAGGGAGGGTCATTCACATTATTTTTTCTACATGTACTCGGCCTTAATTTCGAATTTGCAAGTGTGTCTCCCTTTTTATGATTCTACCATGGGAGTCTTGAGGGTGCTGAATGTGGAGCCTAGCCATCTATATCCCAACAGTTGGGCGTCCCTTCAAGCGTTCTTACTGATTTGTCGAGTGTTTCACTTAAAATTCTTCCCGCAAGTGTTTTTGCGATACTATTGTACACGATTGGGAGAGTTGGTTAGTTGGCTATCCCTAGTGAGCCAAAGCCATCAATGCTTATTGACGTCCTATACTCAATCTTTTAAAAATTTTAAAATTGAATTTTTTAAGGTAGTCATCCGGTCCGTTGAGGCTGAATATTTTTACTTTGACAATGGTGCACCCAAATTTCCTTCTATTGGACTAAAAATCTCACCTCATACCAAATTTGGCCGAGAAAGTCCCTCACCTAGGAAGATTTGTTTCTGCTATCCTATTTGGACCAAGTGCCATAGAAACTCTCCTCCAAGAAAATTATTAAAGTGTTTAGGTCCTCTTATCCGCGCGATGATATTTTTGGTATGTGCGTTCGACTAACTGTATGTATCTAGTAGGCCCTTAGTCTTATCTAACACTTGATTTTTGGTTGCAGATATCATGGCTGCTATTGGCCCCTTGATGAGTGTGTATTTTTGCCCTCATTCAGTATTTAATTTTGGGTATTTAATTGAACTTATGTGCTTAAAGAGTGATTTAATTGATAATTCTAACAATTAGGCTATTTAAGCTTGTGTGATAAAAATGTGTTAAAAAGTGATTTTTAGCTGCATAAATTATTTTTGAATATTTTAATGTTTGTTGATGCAGCTGAAGTTAAGATTAAGTTCATTCAAGCTGGGGACTTCAGAGTTTTGGAACCCTTAGGGGTGTCTAATTTCGTTTCCTTTCTCTCTCTGCATTCTTCTATTTTTATTTTGCATTCATGGAGTTCTAAATTTCTTGGGTTGATTCCATTGTAATTTCATTATGGATTCTGAGATTAGAATGAAATAATTTCTTTGTTCTTTTTATTATTGTTGAGGTTTAATTTCATCTATGTCTTTTATCTTTGAATCACGTA
>Ga0099823_1004441_pt1 | contig 13711 bp, 9 predicted proteins | sample CowpearedBW_FD_76831 | JGI IMG/M metagenome (GOLD analysis project Ga0099823, IMG submission 76831) | Root nodule microbial communities of legume samples collected from California, USA - Cow pea red BW | ecosystem: Host-associated > Plants > Roots > Nodule | place: USA: California | collected... | reverse complement strand
TTTTTTTTTTTTTTTTTTTAATTCTTATCTAAATTTTACAATGCTTAAACGATGAAATAATTGTTTCACAGTTTTATTCTAAGGAATGTGCTAAAGCTTAATTTGCGCTGTTAGTAACGGATATCCAAACATGCTTGGAGTGAAATTCGATTGACATGTAAATTAAATATACAGCTATTATTTATTTATTAATTTCCTACGAAGAAATTGCACGAGTCGGTATTTTTTTCTGTTAACTAGTTGTTTTCAAAAAAACAATCCAACTTTCCCTTTCCATGTTCGGTCTTGGAAAGTAGACAAAATACATTCAACTGGAACAATCGATAAAATAAACATTCTGTCAATCCTCTGAAGTAACCATGGCAATGCAAGACTATGGTGGGAATGCTAATGACATGCATACCTACCTACTCACTCTTCCCATTTTCTTATTTTAAATTACACGAACTCACATTTATAAACAAAATATGCATTTTAACATATAACTTGTTACTTACATCAACGTATGATACATAAATCCCAAAGATTGATATACATTGGTACAGCATTACCGAAGCCATCAATTTCTTATGCGTTCCATGTGATTTCCGAACTTCATTTCTCTTTCAGGCACTATTGGAGCGTACATATTCACAATGATTCTGCCCGATCACACCTGAAAGATTAAAATATTCATCATAATTTGAGCTTTCCAAGTAAACGCAGCAAAACAAATATAACAGACACATTGTTCAAATGTATCAACATATACAACCACCACTCAGGCACTAATACGAGCCAACTTCAGACCAATTTTATACACAATGCCAACCAATTTCATGCTTTAGCACCAAATCCACAATGCGGTTACTAAGAAAATATTAATTTCAAAATCAAAATTTTAGTCCCGCGACATGCAAATTTAAGCCAAGGCTGCAAGTTAGCTAGCACTAACCTTCAGAAGTATAACCAAAGTGAGGAAATTTGATTATGTTGTCTTTATGAAAGAATGTGCGTGATAATTTAACTATGATTTCAGTGTCTGCTTCATGTATCTAAGTGCAGACCGCAGCATTGCTCTAGCTTTTCTATCAGGAGCACAGCCAGATGTGACCATTTCTTCATATACGCCTGGAACCTGAAACCCAAATTATGCAGCATAGTTTGTGCGAGAATTAAGTCACAAATAAACTAATAAACGAGCTAAGCAATTCTCTCCAAAGTTGCTATTATTATTCATCATCACATTATCAATGTTAGGGATAATGTGGAACATAATGCAACGCAACTTAATCTCCCCAAAACATGGCAAAATAACCAAAAGCCAAGTGAAATCATGTTATTTACATCGATTTATAATTCATCTAGTATAGGGTCTGCAAACCAACACAGAAGAGAACTACAGTAAAATGTCACACTTGGAACGTACTACGTGCAAAAAAATATCTATGATAATTGCCTTTGAAGAACAAAGACAACAAACTGATATGATAATGCTAATATTATGTACCTTTTGGAACTTTTCACAACGAATCAGAGCTTTCATAAGGGTGGTATAAGTAACCACATCAGGTTCAATGTTCTGCCGTTAATACGAACAAATAAATAAGTACTTGATCAAAGACACAAGTCAAATACCATATAAAAGGGTATAGCCATAATGAAAGAAAAGAAATGTCAGAAAAGCATACGTTTTCTTTCATGTATTGCAGCACAGCAAAGGCTTCAGCATCCCTTCTATCTTCACCGAATGCATTAATTAATGAATTGAGAGCTAAAAGACTGGGTGTCAGACCCTCAGTTGTCATCAACCTGAACGAGTTTACTGCTAGTTCAGACAAACCCTGCAAAAGTTTAGCCAAATATTTACCAAATTCATTCCTAAACCAATCCATTCATCAAATGAGTTAAAGATGAAATTGTGGACCAACATTGGTGCCCTTTAAGCCTGCTCTCATTTCCCATAGTTAGTGCATTATGCTTTTGACAATGGAAGAAGAATAAATAACCACTGAATTTTAGAATAGAAAGAATACAATTGATGACTGTCGGCACGACAATTTAACATCAGTTTTTTTTGAAAAAGAAAAAGAAAAACTATCAATGCAAAGTTACTTGATACAAAGGAAATTTAAGGTTTCATGGTTTCAATTGAGTGATTTGACTCAATAAAAAACAGCAAGCCGGTATAAGACAAATGAAGTTTTAGCCCTCACTCAAGGAAAAGGTAGCCAACTAATATTCATGTCAAAGCTAGTAAGGTGCAAACAGTTAAACGTAAATCAGTTCATAAACTGGCACAATCAGCATATCGGTGCATACATTACAGACCAGCAACGATTAATTAGCAAGCACTGAATTACTTACAATGACAGTTATAGACAGACTCCGAGGAACAATGTACATACCTTTTGTGCATAGGCATTGATTAGAGCATTATACATGGCTGAAGTAGGCTTGAACCCCGTGGATTTCAAGACCTCCAAGCACTCGATCGCATCACTGAATCTCCCTGACTTTCCATACACATCAACCAGAGTTGTATAAGTTATTGAATTGGGTAGCAATCCCTGACACTGCATCTTGCTCAAATACTCACTAACTTGCTCCCACCTCTGTTGCTCCCCCATGCAGTTAATCATAATATTATAAGTAGTTATGCAAGGCAAGAATCCCCTCCGCTGCATTTCCTGGAACAATTCCTCAGCCTTATCATGGCGCCCGGACTTACAATGACAATCGATCAACGTGTTCCAAGTAACGGTATCCGGCTCAATCCCCTCCAACAACATCCTCTCAAACGTTGCCATTGCATGATCAAGACAGTTATACTTCCCAAACGTATCAATCATCACATTGTAAAAATGCCTATCAGGCTTCACACCACAACTCTTCATATCCTTCAGAACTTGAAAAGATTTCTGCCACTGCCCTTTGTCACGATAACCAGCCAAAATTCTACTATAAACAAACGAATTGGGCTGCACATTGCTGGCTTCCATCTCCTTCAACACAATCCTCGCACTCTCCCACCTCCCAGCCTGTGCATAAGCGTCTACCAACAAACTATATGTTTGCTCATCGGGCATAACCCCAGCTTTCTCCATTTCAGAGACCACAAACTCTGCATCCTTAAGGGAACCCGTTTTCACGTAACCTTTAAGCAAAGCATTGTAAGCTCTAGTTCTTGGTTCCAACCCGTTCTCTCTAATCTCCTCAAACAACGCTTCAGCCTCTTGCGTCCTTCCCGAATTCCCAAGCGCCAAGATAACCGCAGCAAGCGTAGAGGGTTTAGGGTTCAACCCGTTGCTCTGTGCCATGGCCAGAAAACGCAAGGCGCGCGTTGGATCACCCGCTTTCGAGAACCCTAAGATGATGTCGTTCATCAGGTGGCCGTCCATTTCGATTTTGTCGCTCTCAATCTCCGAGTAGAGCTTCTGCAGAAAGGGAGAGTCCACGCGGTTGGAGCGCGTGAGGTACTGAATGATAGAGCTGTAGTTCACGAAGTCCGGTTGGTAACCGTCGCGCCGCATTTTGGACATCAGGTTGAGGGCTTTCTCGATGTCGCCGTTTCGCGCGCAAGCGCCGATGAGCGCGTTGTAGGTGAGGGGAGTGAGAGTTTGGCGTTGCGAGAGTAAGAAGGCTTCGTAGAGTTTTTCGGTGCGGCCAAGGGCGTTGATTAGGATGGAGTAGAGGAGCTCGTAGGAGAAGCAGAGGTTGTGTTTCTGCAGCCATGAAACGACGCCGTATGCGAGGTTGATGGAGGACGATGAAGCGCAGAGCGATTTGAGGAGCGCGTGCCAGAGTGGTGCAGGGACGGCGCGGTAGGACTCGGCGAGTTGGAACTCGGTTGAGTCGAGGGACGTTGGAGGTGCCGAGTCGGAGTCCGAGTTGGGGTCGGAGTTGGAGAGGAAGTGGAGGAGGGGAGTGAAGTCGTAGCGGCGGTTGTGGAAGGAGAGGACGTCGTCGGGGCCTTCTTCCACGATTATTGGTTTCGGGGAAGAGATTGTTATGGAATTTGCGGCGGAGTGCGGCGGCGGGAGGGCATGGTGGTGGTGGTGGTGGCGGTGGCTGTGGGTGGAGAAGTAGGTGACGTGGAGGGAAGGGAATGGGTTGGTTAGTTGTGGTGGCAAAACCAACATGTTGTCATGAAGGTTGGTGCTCTCAAGGCCGAAGCTTTTTTATCACCAAAGTTGCATTGCACAGAGATTGGAACTTTTTTAACTCTTATTTTATCAACCAAACACACACGTCAAAGATAAGGTAAGGTTCTTAAATCAAAATATCAACAAAAGAAGTTAAGCCTTTATGCAATGCAAAATAATAATATTAAAATCAGAGTAGTCACTTACTATTATTGACCTAAATAAATGTGTTGATTTTTGTAGCAATGTAAATGGTTATTATTATGCTATCAACAACATAATTTTATAATTTTTAATAACAATTATGTTATTTTTAATATTACTTTTCCGTGTCTAATCGTTATAATTGATTGGTGATACTATCCAATGGTTTATATTATGAGTGGATAAAATATATTTTTTTATAATGAATATTTTTTTTTAAAACAAAATTTGTGTTTATTTTTATTGATTAATAATGTAAATTTTTGTATATTAATAATTACAATTAAATTTATTTATCAACAATAAAACATTGTGAATTATTAGTATAAAATTAACTATAAATTAATAAAAAAGTTAATTTTTTTAAGTAATTGTTATACTCATAAATATGATTTAGCTGACATGTTAAGTTTATAATTTTTGGAAAACAAAACAAAATACTTTAAATATGAATAATTTTCAAACCAAATATGAGTCTGAGAACTTACTTTTTGTTAAAATACTTAAAACTCATTACAAAACAAAACGTTCGAATCACATTAATTTTTAAAAATACTATAAAAAAAAATCATAGTTGTTATTATTAGCTGTAGAATTCGTAGTATCATTATTAATTTAATAATAATAATAATAATAATTAGTAGTAATAGAACTCGTAGATTCATTAATAATAATAATAATATAATAAATAATAATAATAATAATAATAGTAATAATAATAATTAATCAGCAATCAAATAGAGAAAATAGTTTTAACAGTATGACTCTGATGGGCTTTTCGTCCGAACCGGGTTTATATAAGTAATTTTATGTCCCTCACATATTTTTTTGTTTGCTAAACCCTCTGCGGCTTATTTGCTGAGGAAATAGGGTTTTGCTTGCAACTGAGATCGACAAGAGGACGCAGCGGTGAAAGCTACCGGTGCGTTCGACCACAATGGGAGGGTCCAGAGTTCAAGTCAATAAGGCTCACAAGTCCCGTTTCTCGTCCAAGTCTTCTCGCAATCTTCATAAAACCTCTGTCAAGGGTTAGTATTTCATAGCCGTGCCGTTGATTTGTTTTCTTTTTCTTATAGTTTGCCTTTTCTGTTGGGTTCTTCAGACAGACTTGCAATCGCAAAAGCAGAGCGCAATGTTGGCAAAGGCGCTCGTGCAGCTCGAATTCAGAGAAGTAAAATGGTATTTCTCACTGTTTCTTTGTTCCCACTGTCTCTTGCGCGTTTCGTTGTCTTTTACAGAGTAGCTGATTAGGAATTTTACAGATACGTGATCAGAAAAGGGCTGCGGTCTTGAAAGAGAAAAGAGAACTCAGTGGGTCCAGAAGTCCTCCTCGAGTCATAGTGAGTGAATCATGTTTTTTTTTTTTTTTATCAGAATCGGATTGGATACTGATTTTATTTATCTTTTGTTCCTCGCAGGTTCTCTTTGCCCTCTGTGCTTCTGTGGATTTAGAATCAGTTGCTGATGATCTCTTGTCATTGTTATCTAAAGATACGTGCGCGGTGCTGCCAGGAACCGTTGCTTCTTCTGAATATAAGACAAGAATAACGGTATATTTGATTGCTGTATTTTTTTTCTTCTGAGCACAGGACAAGAATTAATGAATATGTAACAGATGTTTATACAGAGTAACGATATGTTTACGCTGGTGCAGCACATACCATTCTTGCAGCTGCTTAATTACCGCTATACGTTATCTTGAATGTTCGTGTCAAATCTTAGAAAAATTGAAATACAAGACGAATATAATCTGGTGGTCCTTATTTTCATATGCTTCAGTGGTTTTTATATGGGAGTGCAATGCTGCTGCTTTGGGTGTCTTTGCAAGCACTGAGTGATGAATATTAATGAAAACTACAAAATTGATTTAGTTAACAGTTAAAATAGAAAACTTCATATTTTTTTTCTGATATGCAATTACGAAGATCAACATTTTTCATTGTTGTATGTTGGATATAGACCTGTACCTGGTTAATTCGAAAATAAGCACAAAAGTTTAAATTTATGCATATATTGAATAGATATTTGATGATTCTTTCTGTCTAAAGCCAAAGCAAAAGGATTTTATAACATTGACTAAATGTTTTACATTTCAGGTATTGAAAGCACCACATGGTGATCTACTATCATGCATGGAAATGGCTAAGGTATCATCGTTTGTATGTGCTCTGTACATTTTTTTAAGTATTAAAGGTGCTGAAATGTTGATTAGCATTGGGTACTTTATGTTGTAGGTTGCTGATCTAATGGTTTTTGTGGCCTCGGCAAAGTCTTTGTGTGAAGAAACTCATTCCAACTACGTTGACTCATTTGGAAATCAATGCCTTTCTGTATTTAGATCTCTTGGTTTACCAAGCACTGCTGTGTTTATTCGTGTATGTTAGAATGGATCCTATTGTTTTCAACTCGTGAACTAATTCACAAGTTCCTATATTTCACTGACAAATTGACTTTTAGATATTTATGATGAAATTCCATTTGATGCTTTCAGGATTTACCTTCTGATCTGAAACAACGGAATGAACTAAAGAAGACATGCACATCTAGTCTTGCCTCAGAATTTCCCGAGGATTGTAAATTTTATCCTGCTGATACAAAGGATGAGCTACATAAGGTTATTTAACTCATTGTTAGCTGACAATTCTGATAGTACCTTCTGTACCTTTTCCATCAAATGTACGCCCAGTATGATGGTCTAAGCCTACATTTTTCCATTCTTTAATAATGCAGTTCTTGTGGCTCTTTAAAGAGCAAAGGCTTAAAGTTCCTCATTGGAGAACTCAACGTTCGTACCTTTTGGCTCAAAAGGTTTGAATTTATGCTGATAGAACTTCTGTGTTTGTTTCAAGGTTTTGTTGAATTATTCTTGGGAACTTTGGACTTGTGAATATAACATTCTAATGTTTGGTACATGATGGTACAAGAATTTGCTGGGAATAATCTTAATCCAGGGAAATTTTGGTCCCCGTGTTTGGCTTGTGTTTTATTCCTATGATGATGGACGTGGATGTTAGTTTCTGATCACAACCTTGGGAGAATTACACCATTACATATAGCTATTGTAGTTGGAGAGGCTATGGCCTTAAAACCCCACACTACGTTCCTAAGATTGTCATTCAATAAAATGTAGTTATTTGCCCATGCCAAATGCCTACTGAGAATAACGGTGTAGTTTGATCATGTTTGTAATCTTGTGGCATTAAAAAAACCTGAATGTTGTATATTTTAGATGATAAGTTAGTGAGAAATTTACTGTCAATTTTTTTCTGGAGCCCTTACTGTAATTTGATCTAGATGTTAATTGATGCTATTTATTTACCTACTTATTGACATTAATGATGGTTGCCACCCACTGTAAATTACAGGTTGGTGCAGTATACGAGGGCAACTCAGAAAAATGCACCGTGCTTCTCACTGGTTACCTTCGTTCTCGTAATCTCTCGGTCAATCAACTGGTAACTGTCAAGTTTGCAGTTTTTCTATTGTAGCTGCATTATTTAGTTGTCTTACAATTTTTTGCCAGGTTCATGTTTCAGGTGCAGGAGATTTCCAATTGTCTAAAATTGAACTATTAAAAGATCCTTGTCCTTTGAATTCAAGGAAAAATCAGGACCTAATGGATGCAGATGAAATGAATGATACAGAGGTATGTACACTTTGACAGTTTTACCCGCTGTTTTCCATACAAAACCAGAGCAGTCATGGAATTGATAAAGGAATGTAATTGTCAAAAATGTCAAACAAAATGTCAACATAATTGTGATTAAATTGTAATTCACACACATGTTTCATATGCTAAGTAGATTTAGAGGTCAATGCTTTGTCTATAAACATGATTCACAATAGAACAAAATAACGTGTGATCACCATGAATCCCTCCTAGTGGCAAAAGGCTTGGTTGTTTAGTGTGTACTGTTGCATTAAGCTACTTTTTTCCATATGTGAGATAGATAAATCAAACACATGTTAAATTTTGATAATGTTACTGTCTGTTTGCCTAGTATATGTGTATATATATGGCAGTCCCACATCTAATATGCGATAGGGATTACCTTTGATATTCAGTACTCTAATATACACAGTTGGTAAATCTTAAAATAAGCACATACCTCCCCTTTTGAATTGACTTTTTGAAATTTTAATTTGGGCTGTTTAGGAAGCACTAGGATATTGTCATCTTTCAATTATTTTAACCCTTTAAACTCTTGCATTCTTTAACCATTTTTTTATTTGTATTTACGTTTTTCCTGCCTTTTCCTCTCTATAATATTTCAGGTCATTGGTTCTCTTGTGCCTGATCCTCTTAACCATGAAGCGTTAGTTGTTGAGAACATACCTGATCCTCTTGCTGGAGAGCAGGTAGATAATGAAATCTTACCTCTTTCATTATTCATTTGTTTCTTGAGCTTCTGTATGCTTCAGTCTTTCCTTAACACCTTTTATTTATCCTTTTGAAAATTTCGTGTTAATTTATTTCTTTTAATTATTGGGTATGGTGTCTTTCCTTGTTACTAGACATGGCCGACTGAGGCTGAAATTGCTAAGGCTGATGAAGATCAAAAGAAAAAGAAGATAAAGAAGAGGAGTCTACCTCGTGGCACATCAGAGTATCAGGTCTGAAATTTTCTTCTGAATATTTGTTGTTTCTCTTTATATTTTATATTTTTGGGCTCTTAAAAAATATTCCGTTTGAGAAAAGAAATGATAGATATCTGGCTTTTATTTTGATGTTCAATTTTTTAGGCTGCATGGATAGTTGATGATTCTGACGAGTCAGATTCTGATGATGAAAATGATGATGGTATGGTGTTGGATGATGGGGAAGATGGATTTCCTGTTCAAGAGGCAAATAAATATTCAGAATTTGACGGTGATGACATTTCTCTTAGACTTGGAGATTCTGAGGAAGAAACTGACAATGATTCAGTGATGATGGTGAGCTTGTAACAACACGTTAGTTAAATGTGGTCGTAATTGGATGGATTTTAATCTATATCATCAATGCATTACAGGAAGTAGATAACTTAACCAGAGAGAAAATACAAGATGAACTCAAGGAACTTAAAGAAGCACATGCAGCAGATGAAGGTGCATTTCTTTGTGTTTTGTATTCTTATTAACATTCAATTGACACACTTGCTGATGAAAAAAAATCAATTTGCATATTCGCTTCTTTTAAAGACAACTCGAATTTTTTGTCTGCCTGCATCTAAAGTTTATCTAAATTAGGTTGTGTAATTTCTATTTTATTGTTCCTATGAATTGTATTTCATTGAGAAGTTTGCTAGAGATGACACTATGCATAATTTGGTGGTATTACTGATTTATGATACTATTTCTAATTGTGTTTTTTTCATTCGTTTGTTGTCTTTTTCCAGAGTTTCCAGATGAAGTGGATACACCATTGGATGTTCCTGCTAGGAAGCGGTTTGCAAAGTATAGGGGACTCAAGTCCTTTAGGACTTCTTCATGGGATCCTAAAGTATGTATCTTTTGGAGATCCTATATAGTAAGTCATTGTGTCTAACCTCCCAAAACAACAATCTGACATTTCTAATATTATCAGGAATCTCTACCCCAAGATTATGCCAAAATATTTGAATTTGATAATTTTAAAAGAACACAAAAACATGTTCTTGCGAAAGCTCTGGAATTGGATCAAGAAAATTGCGAGCACTGTATTCCAGTTGGCTCATATGCTAGGCTACAAATCAAGGATGTGCCCAGTGCTGTTGCTTCTAAGTTATGTTTGCTTTCAAAGAGAATGCCAGTTACAACATGTGGCCTGTTGAAACACGAGTCCAAAGTATCTGTCCTTCATTTCAGGTATTTTTGCACTTTATCATTTTACTATTTTCAATGTCTATTTGTTTATATTTCATGAACTGAAGTGACTTGTGCTGTGTAGTGTGAAGAAACATGAAACATATGATGCACCAATCAAGTCCAAGGAAGAGTTAATTTTTCATGTTGGTTTTAGGCAGTTTGTTGGCAGGTATGGTCTTCAATTTGAAGGACTTTTTGGTATATAGTAGATCTCTTCAGAGTAAAATATTTTGGGAATTGCAATTTTTTTGCAGGCCAGTTTTCTCTAGTGAGTTCATAAATACTGACAAGAACAAGATGGAGAGGTTTCTCCATGCTGGGCGTTTTTCAGTGGCTTCAATATATGCTCCAATTTCTTTTCCTCCTCTTCCTTCAATAATCCTAAAGATATCCGGAGAGAATGCTGCACCTGTAGTGGCTGCTGTTGGCTCACTGAAAACTGTTGATCCAGATAGGATAATCCTTAAACGAGTTATTTTGACAGGGTATGGATATATGTTGTCTGGGCCCACCTTATGGAAACCTTGCATGTTGCCTGTATTGATTTTATTGTTTTTTTTACATCTTTGCATTTTTTATTCTTGTTAAGAAATTTCAGGGTTGTATTATGATCTTTTTTGAAAATTGATGATTGAGTTCATGTTTCCTTATTGAGATTTTAAACATTTTTTTGGTGCAGTTACCCCCAAAGAGTGTCGAAACGCAAAGCTTCTGTGAGACACATGTTTTATAATCCAGAGGATGTTAAATGGTTTAAGGTGAAAATAACCCAGCATCTGGATTCTTTGAATTTTAGTTGGACAGTAATGAGGTGTACTCCCTCCAAATTGGTTTCCATTATTTCCCTAACTAATTTTTTAATGTTGTTGGTGATTGCAGCCTGTTGAGCTTTATACCAAACGTGGCCTCCGTGGACGAATTAAAGAACCAGTTGGTACCCATGGTATGTTGGCTATGCTAGAAATATTTACCATCAATCTTATTACTATTAGCATTCTGGCTGTTAATTATTTGATGGGGAGAATACAGATTATATGTTGTCTGATCAAAGATGTTTCTGTGAACTCCATGATTCTCTTAGTATTGAGCTGCTTTCTGCTATTTTCTTCAGAAAACTCTTTATTCCTTGATATGATTTTGATATGCCACCAACGTGAATTTATCCTGTCTGGTAATAAATATTGATAGCATTCTTATCTTTGAAAGAGTAATCTATCAACACAGATGTTTTAAAGGCAATCAATCGCATCTAGTAGTTATGCTGTGAAGGTTTTTAATGTGGAATACGGTTTCATGTAATTGGATCAATTGTTGTGCAGGAACAATGAAGTGCCTTCTCAACGGGGTTCTTGAACAGCGTGATACTGTATGTATGAATTTATTCAAACGTGCATACCCGAAGTGGCCAACCCATTATTTTCCTCTGTCTGAATGATGATGGCACGGCCGTTGAATTCTGTTTCCGCCGGTCAAGGAATTCAGAAGTGTATATTGATTGGGAATTGGGAATGAAGCTTTGGTTCAGATTGGACTTCCTCGCATCGGGGATGCAGTTTTGTGACGATTTATTTTCCTTTTTCTCCACCGCCAGTGAGAGAGATATGACGTTTGTAATTTTTTGTATTTGCATACAAAAATGCTGAGATGTAAGTTATTCACATAATGTCGGTTTAAGGTTGATTGCCTAAATTTGTTAATTATTGTAGTCTTGTACTCAATTTATCGTTTATATCTGTTGCTGGATTTTAATTCTTTAAAGCGGAGGGAAGCAAATCCTCAATTTGCTCTTTAATAATTCTATTGCTCTTGAAAAATTGGAATTTGTCGTCATAACCACTTGAAATGTTTTCATAATTTTTTTTTTCATGAACGTTAAATCCTTGTGTTATATGTATTTTTACTTTTTTAGGATAGTTTGTCCTCTTTTGACTAATTAAAATTTTGTATGATTATTTGTTTGTATTTCGTATAAATATAATGTTTTTTGTTATAATTTGAATACCAACACGTTTTCTTTTGATTTTCTTTTGATTTAGATATCAATATACCATGTGTAATTTCCTAGTGTCGTAATGAAAATATGTTTTCTTATATATGGTTTAAGCACGATATACTTTGAAGTTATTATCTCGTGATGTGAACATGCGAAATGATTTTAGTCTCTAAAATACTTTATAAGTTTTGTATCTTTCTAATGTAGAAGAATACTACTTCTATTCTAGTCTTCTGTGATTTAGATAATGTTCTATAAAGAAAAAAATAGTTAGCGAAAGAAAAACTGATTACATATTTTAGAGGAAAATAACATTTTAATCTATATTTATCTGCAATTTAGATAATACTTTGCATGTTAAAAAGACTACTCCACGTCATATCCTAAACAATGAGACTAGATTTATATCTCCATATAAATATTAGAATGATATAAAATGTCAAACATACATGCACAAACAATTTTCACCTGCATTTTGTATCAATTAAAATATATATTTTTTAAATATTAAAAAACAAAATGGTTAGGCAAAAATATAAGCATGCTATTCTTGAGCAACTTTGTTTATACCCTCGTTTACCAAATACCTATCTATTCTTTACTTTTGTTTTTGTTTAGGAGAAAGCATCTTTTATTTAGTTTATTTATTGTATAAAATAATTTAATGTATCATCTCAATACAGGTTAGATGGAGAAACATTTAGGTACAATCCAAAATACATGAAATCAGGTTAGGATGGAATTCTTTTTACAGATTTTCGTACAACCATTATAACTGAGTCAAATTTAAGTTGGTCCCAGTCATCCATATCAGATTAATTAAAAATAAAATAAAATTCCATTAGAACTCGAATTAGAAGCAGAAAACATTCAAGTTGAGTTTGATAGATTTAAATTCCATCAAGATTCTAACTTTAGGCAACCCCAACCTTCCTCTGTCCAAACTAGGTTAGGCTATCATAGTAGAAACTGGGCCAACATTTAAAGACAAGTCTTTTCGATTCCATGATACTTTGGGAGTGAAAGTACGGTGAAATTATTGGCAGAGAATTTTTTTCAGCTACAGGCATTCCAGAAACAGTATAAAAATTGACTACTATCAGATTTTAGTTCTTAACACTAGTTAGCTCTTCAAAATTAACAGAATTTAAATTTAAATATAATAAAATTAAATTAAATTTATAGGTCACATTTAAAAGTATAACATATATATATTAAAAAAAGTATAAATTAAAAGAATAACAATATTAAAATATGAAATTAGAAAATATAACAATTTAAAATGAATCTAGGAAGAATAACCCAGCTCACTGCACCGTACATAACAAATAGAATATACGTTGATGCATTCTGGCGAATATGGAAACGCTGAAAAGGGACCAAGATCATTGCTGCCTTTATAAAGAATCACCAGGGTTCAGACTGTCAAAGAAGTGACATAAAAATAGAGGCATGGGAATCAACCCTGATATCGTTGTCAGTATAGTTGCGATTTCATAGTACCCAGATAAAAAAAAAATCATTCAAATATATTAAATAATATATTAGGAGACCAATCATTCAA
>Ga0099823_1004436_pt1 | contig 13715 bp, 9 predicted proteins | sample CowpearedBW_FD_76831 | JGI IMG/M metagenome (GOLD analysis project Ga0099823, IMG submission 76831) | Root nodule microbial communities of legume samples collected from California, USA - Cow pea red BW | ecosystem: Host-associated > Plants > Roots > Nodule | place: USA: California | collected... | reverse complement strand
TAAATAGGACTCGTCCTATCAGTAATGAGACACACATAAAAACAGAAGTTGCTCCCTACTCTCTCATTCTCTATTCTTCCTCTCCTTTGTCTCTCTTATTACCTTTATTTTATAACAATATATATAAATAGGAGGTTTTGCATATTGAGAAATTCGGGGGAAGTAGAAAAATGAAAAACCGGTGTACGGAGTTCCCAGAAAACCGGGAAAGTATGTTGTGGGAATTTGGTGATCACAGATAGATTGATTGAGGAAAGTTGATGGTTGGGTAACGCAACATGGGACCCTCGATTTTTCCATTGTTGTACCAAACAAAACCACACTCCCCATTATTCTTGGAAACCCAAAACAGCTGCGCTCTATTCTAAACCCACTCACTCCTCTCATCACTATAAAACCATTACTCATCTTCATTCTTCTCTTCCTCACCGTCTTCGTTCACACTGCAACAAAACATTTTTTCCTTTCTCCTTACACCTCACTATTCACCATGCGGTTGAGCTGCAACGGTTGCCGCGTGCTCCGGCGAGGGTGCACGGTGGAGTGCCCCATTCGAACCTCCCTTCAATGGATAAGTTGCCCTGACTCTCAGTCCAACGCCACCCTCTTTCTCGCCAAGTTCTATGGCCGTCAAGGCCTCCTCAACCTCCTCACCAACGCTCCCTCCCATCTTCAACCAGGTACACACACATTTGTATCTTAAAACAATATAAAATACTTAAATTTTATTAAAATGTACGTCATAAATAAAATATTTAAATTACGATTTTAAACGAATTGGTATATATTTTTTTTTCTCATTTTTTTTATTTATAATTTTTTTCTTCAAATTTAAGCACATGGTAAAGAATTCGAAAGGATAATAATTTTTGATAATGTAATTTTGGCTAATGGCTATGGCTAATGTTTTTCTTTTGTTCTGTTTTTTTTTTCAGCGGTATTCAAATCTTTGCTTTACGAAGCTTGCGGTCGGATGGTGAATCCGATTTTCGGCTCGACCGGGTTACTCTCGACCGGAAATTGGCACCTCTGTGAAGCTGCTGCCAAAGCCGTTCTCAGCGGCGCGCCGATTCAGCAGGCTCTTCTGGATGGCGCCGAGAGCCTCCATTTCAAGGATTGCGATATTCGCCACGTGGCGAAGGGTCATAAATCGTGCGGCGGCCCTGATGCGCTTCACAGGGTGAAGTCACGGACCAGCAAGCTCAAGCGCCGCGCTGCGAAGCCAAAAGTTGAATCATTCGTGGCTGAGTTGGCTCAAAACGAGTTAGATGGACGGGGCTCGCTGAGTCAGGACTCGGCGTCTGGGTTGACTCGGACGAGTGAGAACAAAATCATTGGTGGGGAAGCCGATAGCAGCTGCAGCGAGAATGTGGTGGAGCCGGCTCGAGCCAATGATGAAGAAATTGAGCTTCATTTGACTTTGGGGTGGGGTCCAGTGAAAAAATCAACAACTCCTGTGGTGCCACGTGTAGGGCTCGATCTTTCTGGCTAGTTCGATTTTGTTTTTGGATACAGGTCCACAAAGTGTTGGATTTAGATAGGTGGTGAACATTTTTCTATCCTCACCCCTTTTACTTATGTTATGTTTTAGATTTTTCAGATGTATATTGTGAAGGTTCTTTATGGGAGATTTTTTTTATACTATTCTTATAAATCTCAATAATACAAGTTTATGACAACTTCACATTGCATTATGGCCAAACACTATAGTCAGAAAAAAAATTAAATGATTATTTTTCTTTGAAATCTTGTGATTAAAGTATGATTACGTTTACAATATTCATATTCTTTAGCTTTATTCCAAAAAGTTATAATTTATTTGATTTTCTAAAAAAATTAGAAAGTGAGCATATCAAGTATAACAAATTAAAATTAAATGGAGTTGATATCTCCCCTCTTTTAAAAATATACCGTATGACTTTTGAAAGATGTTTTTTGGAATATATTAAATCTTAATTTTTTTTTTCAAAATATGTTGAAATTTTAACACGTTTTATTACTTATACAAAAATTATATTTTTAAGAAAAAATATATAAAAAAAGTATGTTGATAATAAACAATTCCATCAATACACAAGGCAAGCTAGCCCTTCAGCGCTAAAGTTAGCAAAATTATGTATATTGGGCCAATAATAACGGGCCTTTGACTGCTATAAGCCCATTGCGAAGATAAGTGCAGATATAGAATCAGAATTCGGAAGCATCCGAGTTGAGCTGAGTTGTGTTGAGTTGAGACAGAAGAGAGAACTCGTTGTTGAGAATGGGAAGGAAGAAGGGGTATGTGGAGTTCGACGAATCGCCTCCGGACGATTTCGATCCGGCGAATCCGTACAAGGACCCGGTGGCGATGCTGGAGATGAGGGAGTACATCGTGAGAGAGAAGTGGATTCAAATCGAGAAGGCCAAGATCATCAGAGAGAAGCTACGCTGGTGCTACCGCATCGAAGGCATCAACCACCTTCAGAAGTGCCGCCATCTCGTTAACCAGTACCTCGAATCCACTCGCGGTATCGGTTGGGGAAAGGACGGTCGCCATCCCTCTCTCCATGGTCAGTCACTCAATTTCTGAAACCATTTTTTTTCAAATTGAATGTTCTAGGGTTTTTATTTTGGTAATGGTTGTGCAATGTAGAAACTCCATTACGTATTTTGTTGTTTTCAACTACAGAGGTGTGATCCGTTTGGTGATTTTCATTAACGATGTTTGTGATCGTGGTTCATTGTGATGATTTTTTTGTGATTCCTTATCCATTGTTTCATTTTCTGAAACAGCTCCTAAGGTTGAGCCGGTTGAGGAATGACTGTCTTGTGGATAAATAAAAGGTAATCTCAAACATTATTTCTGTCATTTCCTCTTGTTTTATATGAATTGTTATTGTTAAATGACTCGGAGCTATACATGTTTGGGGTTTTGGCAAGTTTTAGTTGAATGGAAATTGTGTAATGCAACCCTCATCTTCACCATGGATTAAGTGTATATTTGAATAAACTTGTCTGGAAGCAAGTTAGCTAAAGAAAACTAGAATAAACAATGAATAAGTTCTTTCGTAAATTAAACTTAGCTTGTGCATAAATTGTTTTTCAACTTATCCAGTAGCTAGTTTAGTTTAAGAAGGAACTTATTTCTTTTTCAATGCTAATTCATTTTTAGTTAGACCTCTTGAGTGATTCATTTTCATGGTTTCTATTGGTTTTATATTGCCTTTTGTTGGCTTAATGCAACCATGAATTTGGAACGACAATGAGGTCATTGGTGGAGTTAGTTCTTAAGTGAATCCCACCGGAAAAAAAAAATGGACTTACAAGTGAAATAAGTACTTGCTGACTTGTGAAACATTTATTTTTCTGCTGACTCTTCATGCTTCTCATGTCTAACGAATTTGAGCTCCTTGTCAAAAGTTTGGATATCCGACAAGTTGTTGTTGAGCATTCTGAACTTTGCTGGTAGTAATAAATCAGTGGTATTAACTCTTTTGACTAGGATAGATACTAGGGCCTAAATTAAGTGACATTTGACAGCTTTTCAGAGAAGAATTGCTGTCAACATTGATATTGTCACCATGAACTTCTTGGTAGAGATCCCTCTCATTTCTGGTTATAATGACGCCGATGTAGATGACTGGTGACACAGTAATAAAGCGAATTTCTCTAATAAATTCAAGAAACTGATGAGTGCTTTAATCGAGTTGTTGAAATGGTTACGAGTTCTATTTGCAAGAGATCCTATAATTGGTCTTCCCTCTCCCCCATCTTACCAACCTTTGTTCCACTAAGTGATGATTGATGGCTCATTTGCATTGTTATTAAATTTGTAAGAACTAATCATTGGAGTTATTTAATATATTTGATCGGGAACATTTGTTTGGTTAATTTGATAAGTTCAATATCGTTGGGTGAGTTATTGATAACATCTGAATCTTAATTCAAAATGTCACGTACACTATTTTTGTTGTAATATTTCTTTATTTTAAAATATTTTTTCATTGATGCAATCATTTTGTCTGTGAATGAAAGTTTTGTTCCTCTTGCAGGGAAAGATCGACTATCCAACTCATTATACTGCCATATGAGATTATGGGTGAAGGAGTGCATATGCTGCAGTTATTTTGTTTATGTTCTTTTTCTTTAGTCGAACTTCATGCGAACTACAAATGTATTTTTACTTGGCATCGGCTATTTTTGCTTGGCTTGTTACCATTTAGAAGTAAACAAGTATGGAATATGGTTAAAATGCATCAGAATCAGATTATGAAATAAATTTATTTCGTTCCCTGTTATGACTAGTGTTTCATTAGTAATAAAATTGTACATTTAGTGCATTCCTCGTATTCAAAGTAACATGGTTTGAAACTCAAATGCCATACAACGACTTCTTAAGCTCGAGATAAAATCATTGTTGTGTTGGACTTGTGCGGGGTGTCAAGAACATTCCTCACCCTAACCAAGCCACTTGTTGAAAGGGTGGAAGAAAAAAGTGTTTTTGCAGCAATTATGTTGTTGATGGTTTTATTGTTTCGGGTGAATGAACAGAGGAAAATGCAGGGAGACATGTTGGGTATGGTGGAGGACCATTTAAGCGATAATCTGAGGTGGTGGGAATAAAAGTTGGGGTCGATAAAAAAGCCATAAAAAGTAATTGAAAGACATGTAGTGACAAATAACTGCAGAGAATGTTTGATATAACGATGGCCAATGAAAGGAAATTACAGTTGCTTTCATCTGGCCTTTCATATGCATCATGAGATTGACTTGATATTTAGTTGGATTTCCCTTAAAAGTTTATGGCAAGATGAAGAAGCATCAATTTAGTACCTGAAAATGTAGCTTCGATTTGATGCAAAAATAAAATAAGAGAGGGGGGGTACATTTTTAGTTTAGCTTCATTTGCATTTGAAAATAATTAACAGCTTTCTAAGGATCATAATTTAATTGTTGACACCATAAACTAGGCAGAAATCCTCTCATTTGAATTAGAAAACTAACGTTTTCCAAACCCCATTTTTTTATTAATATGTTCTATATGAGATGTATTTGTGCACTGAATAGTAACAAAAATTAAGATTAACCATCGTATGATAATGGTGAGAAACACAACAAAAAGAGAAAAACCCTATTGTGAGCATGAATACTAAGAATAGAGAAAATGCATTGATTTAATTAAACTATTGTAAAATTGAATTAAACACTAAAATAAGTTTAAAAGAGTTGAATACAATTGTACAATGGTTTAAATAAATTAAATCATAGTTTGAATAAACTAAACTAAATTAAACTACTCTAATTTGTTTGAATTTTCACTAATGAACATTCTATTTTTAAGTAAAATTTTCAATATCACAAGATATAGTTGAATTTAGTTCAAACAATTCTGTTTAGCAGCAATTCAATTCTTAAAAACTAAATTAATAAAGTAATTTAGAATTTAGTGAACTGTTTCAAAACAATTCGGTTTTTTTAATACAATTCAATTCAATTCGATGTCAACTAGTTCGGATATTCCTTAACAATCCTGAATCCTGATGATTATACGTTGGTTTCTTTGTACACACTTTGAAATATATTTCTTTTATTTATTTATGTTTTTCTTTGATTTTTTTTTATTTATTTAAAAAAACTGAGAAAAAAATATATCAATATTTTATGGAAGAAATTTTGCCTACTAGATTTATAATCATAAAGTATAGGAAGGTGGGGTCAAGCAGTTAAATTAATTGTCTCCACAAAGGTTAATGTGACATGAAATTCTGTAATGCCCCACTTGCCATTTTTAGCTTCTGCCCAACTTTTACATTGACATTTTTTATGTTTATCTTCTGCATCATCCTCGTCATCATATTCACATAGAAACAAAGAGAAAACCAAACTCGCATGTGAAGAAGATAACATCAAGCTGCTTGATAACTACCTATTTCACTAAGTTTAAGTTATTCACCAAAATCTCTAAACCTATTCAACCCTCATTATAGTTTGAATTACTAATGTTATTTTCTTTGATGTGTTTGTTAATTAGTCTCTATAACTCTATGTGTGTCCACCATTGAATAAAAACTTCAGATTTCCCGTTCATCAGTTCTTAGAAGATTGAGAGTGAATTTGTTCAGACATGTGATGAGTATATACTTTAATCTTAGTCCATTTCACCTGGTGCTTTCCTTCTTCTTCCTATGCATAGCACATTATTCAGAATACTGTAGATTTAAGTACCTGATATATGTTAAACACTGTTAATCAGTAACCTCAAAGAGTTAATAAGAAAAACAAACATGTACAAAATAACATGAACATAGATTACATTTTCTTATATTGAAAAAGGGCTTCTGAAAGTGAATACCAAAGCCATGAAAATACTGAGAGGAGCTACCATTAGTACTAGCTAGCTAGCTAGGACCTGCTAGAGAAATCAATGAATATCCCAAGCAAGAGAAACCTGACCTAGTGATGGCATTGCACGTGCATGGCAAAAACCAAGTAACTAATAATAACAATCAATTAATCTAATTAACCTTTCCACAAAATCAAACTTTGGAAAAGTTAACCATTAATTTGATTACTTTGTTGGGGTCAGTGAGTGGTGATTGATGATGATGATGATAACAACTAAGCAGTGGCTCCAACAAAGGACGTTCTCTTCACAAATCGTCCTTTCATTCTAGGTCTTTTCTCTGCGTTCAACTTCCTCACTTCATACCTTATCTTCTTTGCAAATAAACGAGTTCTTCTCTTCTCTCGGTATCTTGAAACTCTTGCTTCTCTTCCACCATCTGCATGCCCTCTTAAACTTATCATTTCACCATAACAGCACTGAACATCCCCTCCATTCGAACCCTTAACAAAAAAAACTTGAATATCAACTATATATATTTAAATAGTCACTGTTATTGTTATCAAGTTTGAGCTTCAGAAGAATGTTAGAGTTCATTCCAATGTTAGGTATATCGACGAATTTTGTATTGATTGCTGAAGATGTAACACAGTTCTTCTTCTTTAACCTGATGTGTGATCGACAGTTTATGTTATAGGTAGAAGAACTTTTCAAAAGTTCTCTCAGAAGACTGAAAAGTTATTCTCATAAAATGAAGTAAACGAAATAGACAACTGATATTGTTACATAAGCAAAGAGGGTTCAGAGAAACAGCTTACCAAGAACTCTACCAAGAAATTTACATGTAATGTAAGGTATATCGACGAATTTTTCATTGACTAATTATTGAAGAAGATATAACACAATCTTCTTTCTATAGCCAAATATATGAGATCAGATGAACTGTGATATTTATACGTAGAACTGTTTTAAAGTTCTCTCAGAAAACTGAAAAAGTTATTGTCATAGAACAAGTTAAACCAAACACACAATTGACATTGTCGCATAGGAAAAGCAGGTTGAGAGAAGAACTATAGAACAAGTTAAACTAAACACAATTGACATCACTGCATAAACAAAGATGGTTGAGAGAAGAAGTTACCAATTGAAGTCTCTCGAGCTATCATTGGTTACCTACAAATTTTGCATGTTACAGGTATATCGACAAATTTTTCATTGGTTACCGAAACATAAGGCAAATTCCTCTCTAATATAGGTATATCGACGAATTTTGTATTGATTATCGAAGGCATAACACAATCCTCCTCATCATGCAGTCAGATATGAGAACAACTATGAGATTATAGAACTTTTGTTAAGTCTTCTCAAAAGCTGAAAAGTTATTACCAATATTGAACAAAAAAGACACTGAGTTATAACATTGTCACATAAGCAAAGAAGAAGGTTGAGAGAAGAAGTTACCAAGAAATCTGGCCAGCAATCATCAGAGTTGAAGTTTGGTGGGGTTCCTGTTGTCCATGGAGAACCTTGACTGGCCCAAGCAGTTATAACATCTTCATAGTTTAGCCTCAAAAACATGTCCTTCTTGTTGGATCTCTTTGTACTCATTTCCTCTTCTTGTTCCTGAGCAAGTGATTCTGATTCAACAATATCATTCCAATTAAAGGCCTCGCTGTTCATGTCAAGAATCATCGAATCCAAATGGCAAGGTGTGTCAGCATCAAGTTCTTCTTCATCTTTGACCTTCACCATTGCTTCTTTGGCTCCAACTCCACCAACACATGCATCCATTTCTTCATCTTCTTCTTTGCAATCAAGCAGCAATTCTGATCCTTTCACGTGCTCAGATGAATCCTCATCAGCTCCGTTTCCAAGAAAGCTTTCCACATCAGCAGCAAACTCAGCAAGATCCATATCTGATGGTAGAAGCTCGGAAGAAAAATTTTCCAAGTCAAACACTTCTTCAACAGCCAAAACCTCTTCCTTCACTTCACTGTATACACTACAAAGCTCAGCATCAAACACGGGCACGCGACACAACAGCTGCTCCTCACTCTCATCATTATGCAGTGCTTCTTCACTTCCAAGCTCTGGCACAAGGGGAAGACTAATGGTGTTCTTGAAAAACACTTCTTCTTCTTCTCCTTCTTCGTGTATTTTCTTGTGCTTGCTGTTGTGGCGTGGTGTTCTTGCCTTGCGTGTGAATCCACTGTGCCATGCTACCTTATTGTTATGATTAAGGGTCAATGAGTAGTTGACCTTAGAGGATGCGGTTTGAAGCTTAACCCTTTCGTGCCTGCGTGCTAATTGGTTTGCCGAGTGAACCATGTTGTCACAGCCATGGCAAAGGAAAGCATCATCAGCAGCACAATACCACCGTGCTCTTACTTTTAAACAGCTCTCACATGCTCGTGCAGTTCTAGCTCCTAATGCACTTGCTTCTTTCATTTCGTTGGTCACAGTTAGGAGCTGGTTTTTGGCTGCAAAGAGAACTAACTGGTTAACAACAAAGGATCATAACAATGTTGAGGGAGTGTTAGTGTAAAGATCTAGAGAGCCCCCAAACTATTCAAATTCAATTATTGGTTATGAGTGGATTTGAGAATGTGTTGAGAAAGAAGCACATTTGTTCTTACTTGGTTCCTTCTTCAGTTTAAGTAGAAAGTATTATAGAGATTCTGATCCTAAGCCTGTGTAATTAGTTTTGAATATAAGTTTGCTACAGGACATTGAGTGAAGGTGTTAGGACCCACGACTTGGTCTCATCACAATGCTCATTGGTTGGAGATTTGATGTTCATCTTATTCTCTGAATTCTTATTGGTTAGGTTTCCTTTTATGGGATTTCTGGTGGATCCAATGCAGGTTATTTGTGAGTGTCTACTAGTGTCAGTGTTGCTGGTGTGTGCCTTTTTTGTTGTGTTGCAACTGTAATTCAATAATTCCCTTTTGCGGTCCTAACTTCACGTTGCTTTCACTTCCTCTATGGTTTGTCTTCAACTTCTCAACTATTCACCTTTGCAATGGTGCATTTTCCACCAGTAGATGCAGCCCTACGTTTGAATAACATATGGTTCAGCTTGACTAATCTGGTGGAGTTAAGCTTCAGAGAATTTTGAACCACATATAAATCTATATGCCTTGTGTTTTCTTCCACCTGAGTGTGTCCAAACTTGGTTAAATTTGGTAAGTGGGGATTTCACCTTGTTTCCTCTTTTTTATCTTCCACTCTTGGCTCAAATTTCTATGCAATAAAGTCCACCAACAGAATCATTAGTGTCATTAGTGGCCAATCACATTATTTTCTGATTTGTGAGGTTTTGTAAATATTCACCTATGTGTGAATAGGGATATTTGGTTTTTTCACTGGGCCAAATTTGCTCATATATTACAAAGATGAGCAAGTCAAAAAATATTATTGGTCGTGGAATAAGTTGTCAGAAATCATGAAGATTTTAGTTTGTATAGAAATCGTCAGGCTGAAGTCAGATGAAAAAGTGAATTCGTCATAAATAATGACGACTTCAATGTTATGAAAATTAAAATCATCAAGAGTTATTATGATAAATTAGTGTCAATATTTTGTACTGAAGTTGCCAAGATTCTTAATAAATTTGGAGTTGAAGTCATCGTAACTTCTAAAAATTTATCTGATGATCAGTAATATTCTTTTAACTGGTTCATCTTCGTAAAAAACCGGATGATTTATTGATTGGTGCATATAACCCAACCAAGACAGTGAAATGGTTGTGTTCATACATCTTCATCTTTTTAGCTTGTTTGCTTAAATTTCCATGCAAGGGAGGCAATAATGATGTGAAAACTTAGAGATGCAATTAATTAGACAGTGATATTGTAACAAATTTGCCACAAATGTTGACATTCTAGGAATGTGTCCAAAGAATAGTTTACCATAAAATTTCCTGCATTTTATCTGGGCCCATATATTTTGTACTAATAATGAAAACCACAAATTGCAGCATATATATTGACACACACATAGATGCAGCCAAAAATGTTGCTTTTTGAGACTGTTTTGGTTCTGCAATGTTATGAACAGTGACGAGTCTGTTCTTTGGCACCCTTCTACAGCTTTCCTTTCAATAAATTCCCCATCATGGGTGCTACTACGATCTTATCCTTTGGCGTAAATTTGCAAACAAATAGAGCAAAAAAACGGGACATGGACAGCCACAGAGGGAACAAATTCTTTGCTATCTATCTTCTACGCAGTAACTCGGGGCAGTGTAGAGAGAATCTTAGTACAATGTTAATATCAATTTGACGATGATGTTATAAAATCTTCTTGTTTGATGGAACCATAGGTGAAGCATGTTTGTGTGTAATGAGATATGAACGTAACATTTATCAGATATTTTTCTTTGTATAACAGAATATCTCAGAATATGCATGCCTTGATCTTTAGCTGATAAAGCCTCAGATATTTCATAGCTATCACGGTGATCCAATTGTTGAAAATGTTTGCTTGCTTATTTATTTATTGTAATAAAATTAAATTTGAGCAAAAACTTGTCCATTGTTAATAAATTTATGAATATCATCTTACATATCTATACTTAATAATCTTATGTTACAAATCAATTTATGGTTAGATAATACGTAATTAAAAAAGTGCTTATACTATCAATATATTGCAACTAAAAATAAGAATTTTAATTCGAAATAAGTAATTTAAGATAAATAAGGAATAAGAAATAATTAGGGTTAAATATGTTTTTAGTCCCTTAACTTTAAGTGAATCTATTTTGAAATTTTGGACTAATCTCGTCTTTCATCTTTGGAAATACGTAGATTAAGTCTTTTTAATCAAATTTTGTTAAGTTTATTTGACATTTAAACGCGTTTCATAATAGTATTTGACTTAACATTAAAGCAAAAATGTGTTAAACAGTGTATAAAAAACTCAAATACAATCCTGAAATGCGTACAAAATATCCAATAAACTTAACAAAATTTGATTAAAATGACTAAATTCACGTATTTCGAAAGATGAAGAACTAAATTTCAAATACAATCTTGAAATGCGTAAAAAACATCAAATAAACTTAACAAAATTTGATTAAAAGAACTAAATCAACGTATTTCAAGAGATGAAGAACTAAATTGATCCAAAATTTTAAAATGGATTAATTTTAAAATTAACTGAAGTTAAAGGACAAAAACATATTTAATGCGAATAAAAATGATAAAATAGTGGAAAACTACCATGTTCTCAATTCATATATTTTATATTATTAACAAGGTGACAAAATGTTGCTTTATTTTTTTAGATAACAAACAGGGATTTGTTAACGGATATTTTTTTTATGAGACGTTACTATTCCAAGTGGATAAGACTAATACATAATCCGTAAAGTTTTTCTTAAAATATATATATGTAATATAGTATCTAATAATATCTTCTGAAATTTCACCTTACTATAGTATTTTTCATGATGTTTTGTTTGTCAATATCACATGAGCACAAAGTATAACAACATCTTCTGAAATTTCTAAGTTAATTACTTGAATTTAAGATTAAGGAGTACATGTATATGAACAAAATCCAAGTTTCTATATTTTTTTTAAGGCCAACTAGTTCATGCATGAAGACAAGGATGAAAAGGATATGGATTAGGTGACACGTGAAGTGAATAATAATGCATTCACATGTGATGATATGATTGTAACTTTCTTTGTATGGAGTTCAGAAAAAAGTGATTTCTAATAAAGGAAATCGGTTGGTTAGTATGCTTAGGATTTAAGAATGCTTCTAGTAAAACAAGTTTAATGCTTAGAAGTGTCATAGTAGATATATATTGTTTAAATTAATTACTTATTTTTAATTTTGTAAATTATACACTAATACAATTGGTTAATGATCAAAAGTTAAAAAAAGTTCAGTGTTACTTTATATTGCATTCTGTAGTTAGATATAAAAAATTTCATATATGTTGAAGATTTTAGGGTATGACGTATGAGTCTTTTATCTTTGATCACAAGCGATTTAACATAAATAAGTTTTTTAAATATTGTGTACAACTTTTTTTTTCTCATTTTTTCTTTTTTGAAAATTTACGTTGTTGTTTTTGTCTTCTCCGACAATAATTTTGGACGTGGTGGAGACTTCATTGATGACCAAATCAGTGTTTTTTGTTACAAATAATTTAAGTGTGAGTTAAAAAGTTCAATATTTAATAGAATAGACAAAGTTAAACACTATATAAGAATAAAAACACATAATATTAATGATTTAAGGTTTTGGTGTAAGAATGATATCAAATGTCTTGTATATGTGTAATACAAATGTCATATATATAGAACCAAACCACAATCTCTCGATGACTATAATCATAATTATATCATATATGAAAAATATATATAACCCATCACTTTTCTTCGTATTTTCTGAATGGTTTATTATTGGTACCAATTTTATCATATTATATTTGTATTCTGGATTATAGTTATCTAAAACTCTACTTTATTCACATTGAAATCTTGAATTTTTTGTGGGAGAATCTAATAATGTCTCTAAGTGAGATATATGTATATCAATTAGTTTAATTTATGCTTATATGCTATGTTGGTGAAATGAACTTCATGGAATATAGTTTGGACTTCTCAAAATTTTTGAAACAAATTGTTGAAAAATAATGTAAATAAGTTATTTTAAAGTTTAATTTGACATAGATAATATTATTGTTCACTGTTTGTTTAGGAATATTTGAATTGCTAAATAAGTCATATTTATATTGTTATTGACTTAGCACTCATATTTTTCGGTTTGACATATTTAAATTGTTAAACATTAGATATAACATTGAATCTACGTTTTATATGTGATTTTATAATTTGAAATTGAACTTAGGTTTTGGAAAGTTTTGAATAATTTGGCCATATTTCATCCTTTGAGTTAAAGTGATTTTAATTGTTTGTATATTATCTAACTACAAATATAGAGATGTTATACGATGATTTTGTTAAATAGATGTGATTTGATATGCTCACCCAATTTGGTATTTGTTATTTAAAATATTAAACATGAAATTAGTGAAAAAAAATTCCTATTTTACTAATATTTTAAATTATATTAAAGTTATTTGTAGAAAAAAGTTGTCAAAGTTTAATCGTTAGAAAAATAATTTTCTTCGTAATTTTAATTTTTAAATAAGTGTTTGACATTTTGATTCAAGGAGGGAATCTCTAAAACTGAATAAGTTGTTTAACAAGTAATGGAAGAGAATTAATTTATTCAATTTACTGTGTGAATGTGAAAATTATCGATAAAATGAAAAAAAAAGATAAATGATGAATCTGTTTATGTATAAATAATATTATATATATATATATATATATATATATATATATATATAATATATTTAAATATTTTT
>Ga0099823_1004435_pt1 | contig 13718 bp, 9 predicted proteins | sample CowpearedBW_FD_76831 | JGI IMG/M metagenome (GOLD analysis project Ga0099823, IMG submission 76831) | Root nodule microbial communities of legume samples collected from California, USA - Cow pea red BW | ecosystem: Host-associated > Plants > Roots > Nodule | place: USA: California | collected... | reverse complement strand
GCATTTTACCGAAACACCAACAGCTAGGAATACCCAAAACGAAGAAGAATATATTCATGATGTGCTCATTGAGAAGAAGATGAATTGTGTTGCTATCGAGGTATTGTCTTTGTTTAAAATATTAATTTATTGTTTTTAATGTGTTAGAAAATTTAAGTTGAATTTAAATTTTATATTATTTATATCGTGGATTAAATATGTTTGTAATTTTTTAATAAAAATTTGGAATTTGTTATTATCTTAAATTTTGATATAGTTTAATTTTTCAAACTTTAAAATTTTTTAGTTTTTTTAGTAAAGGTGATACTAATTTTTTTATATGGATTTCACTCATGTTTTGTTATTATTGAATATTTAGACATATATTGATCGGACATGTGTACATTACAATATAAAATGTTTTTACTTTTGATTAAACTTTATGAACAAGTATTAAGTGGAAAATTTAATTTATGCTTTCTAATAATTTTTTATTCAATGTGTATTATTAATATTTTTCTATGTAACAAACTAATATTAATCTTCAACAAATAATATAATTGTGGTTAGTTTATTTGAATGAAAAAAATAAAATTAATTGATTTTGAACTCTTTGATGCAGACCGACTTGCAGCAAGAAAGCAATGATAGGGAGGAGGAAGCGGTGGAAAAATCACTCCCTATGAACTTCTCGATCAATGAAAAAAAGAGTAAAAAGAAAGTGTCATGGGATGAAACGGTGATTGTGTATAATTATGCATGTATGGATTAGGTGATGAATTTAAGAAAATGAAAAATAAATATTTTTTTTATGTTAAATATGTTTTTGATATTTTTTTTTTTAAAATTAAAATTAGTTCATTTTTGAAATTTTGATATAATTTATTCTTCTAATTCTAGAAATATGTGGATTTAGTCATTTTAACCAAATTTTGTTAATTTTATTTAAAATCTCAAACGTGTTTCATGATGGCATTTGAGTTGTTTACACATTTTGATACAATTTTGTTTCAATGTTAGCTAATAAACTATCTTGAAGCCAGACTAATTTCATTTTTCACTAAAAATTGATGGACAAAAAACAAATGTATTACGGAAAATTAGAAATAGTTCGTGTTTGAAACTTTGAAGTTGTTTGGTTCTTATACTTTCAAAAGTATTGGTTTTGGTTGTAAAAACATTTGTAGTTTTCATAAGATCATATTCATTATAGAAATCTATTTTAGAATTTTAAGATTTAAAATTCTTATACAATAAAAACATAATACACCATTAATCTTGATCAATAAAAGATCCTACGAGAATGTGTTCTTCAATTTGTCTATTATCCAACTACCACCGCTGTTTTTCAATTTATCTATTTGCCTTTCTTTCTCCTCTCATAGGTTCTTGATGACTTATTGTGAAAGAATTTTATGGTAAGAGAAACCCTGATCCTTTTTATAAACTAACGTCCATTAAGTTTATTTTTATTTTATTTTATAAATAAAATATACGGACTAATTGTTATTACATGTAATGTCAAAAATTCCTTAAAAAACAATACTCTATTATTTAATTATTTTTTATTCCTTATATTTCCCTGTACTTAATTCATCTCAATATCAATTATAACTTTACAATTCAGTTATTATAACAAAAATAAAAAATAAAATAAAGTACTTAAAAGAATTAAATTGATAGTTTTTCAACATTTTTTTTTTGTTTACATAATCCTTAGAAAGGAAACAAATAATTCGTACTAGTAGTTGGGTAAAAAAAATCGACTTAACATAATTTTTTTACACTGACTACAAAGTTTTAACTTTCATTCAAATTTTCAGGTTGTGGTTAGGTTTTATTAATTAGATTTTGTTAAAAGAAAAACATAGCCAACAGGGATTGACTAAAAAAATTAATTTAAAAAAAATAATAATTGAGCGAGACATTGTTTTATAAACTGTTAGAAAGACGAAGTAAAGTATGAACCCTGCGTGCCAAAGCCAATACCATGGATTTGCATTTCCATTTTCAAATTTTATAAACTCTTTCGTAGTATATATATATATATATATATATTCTCTTCCTCAGTTAAAAAATACACAACCCTATCAATTTTATTTCAGTGCCTCAACATTTTAATCTTCTAACTAAGTTTTTAGTAAACCCAAAACCCGAATATCGCACACCAAGACGATGTCGTCTTCTGAGTCCCAAGACCCGGCCGCTGCATCGGAGGCCCAGATTAGCAAAAAGGCAGCCAAGAAGGAGGCCGCCAAGCAGGACAAGCTCCGTCGCCGCCAGGAAATCGCCGCCGCGTCCGCCGCCACTGCAAATCTCTCCGTCGACGAGGCTGACCCCCTCGCAGCCAACTACGGCGATGTGCCGCTCATCGACCTGCAGTCCAAGACGCCCACCGATGTTAGTGAGTGGACCCGCGTGGAGGCGCTCGGCGCTTCGCTCGAGAACAAGACGGTACTGATCCGAGGGAGGGCGCAGACGATTCGACCGGTCGGGAAGAAGATGGCGTTCTTGGTCATAAGAGAGCACGGCTACACGGTTCAATGTCTGGTGCAGGCGCAGCCCGATACGGTGAGCCCGCAGATGGTGAAGTTCGCCGCCGCGCTCAACCGCGAATCCATTGTCGATGTCGAAGGCGTTGTTTCGATCCCCGCCGCTCCCATCAAAGGCGCCACGCAGCAGGTTTGTATGTTTTCAGTTATTAGGGTTTGTGAAGTCTGTAGGTTATGGCTGGTTCCTCTTCGATTCAATGCTCTCTGTAGTGGCAGTTGTGCAGAGTCTCTGATGACATGCTCTTTTTTAGTATGAAAAATATTGAATAGTGTTTTTCGGTGTATAATGTTATAATTTTGTTTAATTGAAGATTTGGTAGATTAAAGATTAGTGGTTAGATTTGAAGATTGTGATTGCCAATTGAATATATTGTTAGTATGCTGTCTCTTCCATGGAATGGAGTCGCGCTGACTTTTATGAAACGTTTTTTTTAATGCATTGGAAATCAGAATACTGTAAAAACTATAAGTATTGAATTGTGTTCTATATAAAGGATATTGTATGGTTTACTTGAAGATACGTATTTTCATGTTTGCTTTTTTTGTAGGTATATAATTAGTGGTTGAATTTGGAGTTTGTGGTGTTTATGGCTTGGTTTGTTCGTGCAGGTGGAAATTCAAGTGAGGAAGTTGTATTGTGTCAGTAGGGCTGTGCCTACTCTGCCGATTAATCTTGAGGATGCTGCTCGGAGTGAGGTTGAAATTGAGAAGGCTCTTCAGGTTCTCTTTAGTAAAGATGTTTCTTGTTTATTTGTCTCTGCATTTGTCTGAGGAATGTGCTGTCATTGTTACAATCTTGCTTTTGTTAATGGCTGCAGGCTGGTGAGCAACTTGTTCGGGTTAATCAGGACACGCGATTGAACTTCAGAGTGCTTGACGTGCGAACACCAGCTAATCAAGGAATTTTCCGTGTTCAGTCTCACGTTGCCAATGTATTAATTTATTTTTTGTATCTCCGATGATATTCTGGAGACTTTATATTTTACCTATTATTGGGCTTACTTCAATTTTATGTTTATTAAAATAAAAATTGCATGCTGATTACTGAGACTCTTACTTAAGCTATGCAATTGTAGTTGGACTCTGAGCTGAATGGTTTGATTAACTTTTAATTGCTTAATTGTGCAGGCATTTAGACAGTTCTTATTATCTGAAGGTTTCTGTGAAATCCACACTCCAAAGTTGATTGCTGGATCTAGTGAGGGTGGAGCTTCTGTTTTCAGACTTGACTACAAAGGCCAACCCGCATGCCTGGCCCAGTCACCTCAGCTTCACAAGCAAATGTGTATATGTGGAGATTTTGGCCGTGTTTTTGAGATTGGTCCTGTATTTAGAGCAGAAGATTCCTACACTCACAGGCATCTGTGTGAGTTTACAGGTCTTGATGTTGAAATGGAGATTAAGAAGCATTATTTTGAGGTATATTTGGCTTGTTGGCAAATGTTATCTGCTTGCATTTGATGAATCATTGAGGGACATGAATGATATGCTGATGATTTGAGTTTCTTGGCAGGTTATGGATGTAGTTGATAGATTATTTGTTGCAATGTTTGACAGTTTGAACCAACATTGCAAGAAAGATCTGGAAGCTGTGGGGTCTCAGTACCCGTTTGAACCTTTAAAGGTGGTTATTTTGTATTATCATAAATATCTTTTGTAGTCGATTGTTATGTAGTGTGGAATGTCAGATGTAAATAGATATTGTGCTACTTGTTTCTGATCTGACAATAGCCCTGCGAATGTGCAGTATCTTCGGAATACACTACGCCTAACATATGAAGAAGGGATTCAGATGCTCAAGGTATGTTTAAAATTTCTAAATTAATTTACTAGCAAGTGGTATATAAAAGAAGTGGATAGGATGATGGTGATGCCTGAATCTTACATCTTTATTTCATAACACCTAGAGAAAAAGGGAAGGGGTGTTTAAACTGCTAATCTGGTTAGATTTCAGTGACGTTGAACGTAACTTCAACCCAAACTTGAATTAAGCTGTAGAATAGTAGGAGTTTTCAGTATGCATGTTTTGCTATGTGCAGGATGTTGGAGTAGAAATTGAACCTTTTGGTGACTTGAATACTGAAGCGGAAAGGAAATTGGGTCAACTAGTCTTGGAGAAGTAAGTCCTTTTCTTGCCTTTTTTTACAACCAAATATTATCTTTTAATGTGACCTATTATTTAAGCTAGTTTGCTGCTACTGTATGTAGGTATGGCACAGAGTTCTATATCCTTCATCGATATCCTTTGGCTGTAAGACCATTTTATACAATGCCTTGCTACGACAATCCATCATACAGCAACTCCTTTGATGTCTTTATTCGAGGTAGGCAAGAAGTTATTTTTGTCAAAAATTGCATTTGCATGACAATCTTGTCCAGCAGACATATCATGTCTGGTTTAATTGTCATGCTTCTTTATATATATGGCTGTGGTTTCTGTTCCTGCTCTGATTTGAATTAATATGGGTTACTTGTTCCTTAGGTGAGGAGATAATTTCAGGAGCTCAGCGTGTTCATGTGCCAGAGTTTTTGGAACAACGTGCAGCAGCTTGCGGCATTGATGTCAAGACAATATCTACATACATTGATTCTTTCAGGTATTATTTTTCTCATCTTACTCTTTTCTCATACTACGAGTTTATGTAAAAAAAATGTTTATCAAAAACTCATTGCTTGATTTTGATAATTTTCCAGATATGGCGCACCGCCACATGGCGGCTTCGGAGTAGGGTTGGAACGTGTTGTGATGCTGTTCTGTGGCTTGAACAACATTCGCAAAACATCGCTTTTCCCTCGTGACCCACTTAGGATTGCACCATGATAATGTTATGTCCCAACAGTTAGTTGTTCAAGCATTCAGTCTTTCAGTTTCTTTTTTATGTTTAATCCTGAAACATTATTTAAGTTCGCAGTTTTGGAGCTGATATTTAATTTTATCATGATAAAATGTTTTGAGATGATGTAACTGTCATTGTGTATTGAATTGACCCAGTTTTATGAAGTCCATCCATCTCTCTCCACTAAATCATGAATCTTATTATCCCTTGAAAACACTTCAACTTTAGCTTTGAATCTGGGAATGTTGTAATTTACTTTCGTATATACTCAAATCAAGATTAAATTTTGGTTTCTCACAGCATAAGCATTAAATTTATAAAGCTGACTGCAATTGTGTTCAAAACATGGTTTATATTTCTGTAAATATATCTTTAACTTATCGGGATTGGACTGATCGAAGTTTTTGACAGTGCATAAGTCCAAATGATAAACTAAGAGAAACAAAATTACAAAATATCTTAACGTACACTACCATTTCTAATAATATTCTCTCCCCAAATATCAAGACATTGAAAAATATTTCTTTAAAAGTATAAAATTTGAGCGAATTTAGTAATAAATCGAGATTCAGTACTTTCTTAGCAAGTAATGGAGCTAATTAAAAAGGTATGTCAAATAATTAAACTTGCAGTATTTTAAGATTAACCGAACATCAAATTTATTCTTATATTTTATAATTTTATATTGTCACATTTTAAAGAAGTAATTCTTAGTTGATTACTATTAGAATTAAGATTTCAATTTGTGTTTTATCGAAAGACTACTATAACCCTTATCTATATCGAATTTTATTTAACTGAACATTAACAAGAATTACTCTTTTATAATTTTAAAATCTTTTTATGATATAAAAAATAAAAATAATAGATATTAAACATTAATAAACATATAACTTAAAAATTAAATTAATGCAACACTTTATAATATTTCATCATTTATTCTGCTCTCAGTTATCTTTTTCATTTGAAGAGCAGGATAGTTTTTTTATCTAGCCCAACAATGCATAATTTTATTTTATGTCTCTTCTATTTTTATTTTTTTCATTTTTGATTTAAACCAAAGATAAATTCATTCAGATTTGCAATTGGACACAATTTAATTAAAAAAAAAAAGTTTGGTAATCTCTGAGAAAGAAAGAAAATACCTGTTCTTGTTGTTTTGAGAAGTCTCACTTTACTAACAAGACAACGGATTGGTTAATTCAAATTTAATTTTGTAGAATTCCTCAAAAATTAATTAATATTATTATACTAACATTTTAGTTGAAACGTTTAAATCGAATCTTAGTCTTCTTATCTAATCCCTGTATTTGAAAGCAATTATCCTATACCTTAGAAAAAAAAAAGTAATTTTATATATGCACGAGTTAACTACACTAGATTAATCTTTGTATCTCATTTTCTTTTCTTCTGTGGTTACATCAGTAGATGAATTGTTGAAGAGGAAAAGAAAAAATGGTGAAAGGAAGCGAAATTGATGGCATAGAAGTACCAGAAGCAGTGATGGAGAATCTGAACCGCACTCTTGGAAGCCTTCAACAGCTGGAGACTGAGTTACCCCAATTCCTCGCTCTCTCTGATCCTGACCTTCTCGCTCAACTGCCATTTCTCGAACGCGCTCACTCACTCTTCTCACTCGCCAAACTCACTTCCACCCTCTTCTCATGTCTGCTCTTCTCTCCCTCAACAATAAGCGCACACCCCTTTTTGTTAATCTAGTTATTCCTCTTCAATTCAGTGTTTTTCTCTTTTTTCTTTTGTGTTCAGTGAAGTTGAGGTGCAGAGGGGTTAACCCAAATGATCATCCTGTGAAATCCGAACTTGTGAGTTTTTTTTCTTTCTTTTTTTTCTGTAATTGGTTTTCTGGGCATGTTTTATACTGTCTTGCATGCTACTTTTGTTGTTGAAGTTTCGGCCTGATTTGTGTTCTGTTGTCTTGCTTGGCTTATGATTTTGCTTTTTTCTTTTTTCCTCCAGGACAAGTTAAACGTGTTGCAGAAGAAACTGGAGCGGCTTACGCGGTTGAGTGAAGGTACATCACTGGTTTTTAGCCATTTGTTGAGTTTTCATGTTGAGAATGAGTGTCCATGCTGCATTGATTTGAGAATTGTCTTTCATTTTTGGGGTTTTAAGGTTTTGTTAGCAAGGTTGGTTATTTTCTTTGTTCCAGTTCTCTGATTTTAGAATTTTGTTGTATTAACTTCAAGGGGATAATTGACTTAAACAAACAGGGTTGCACATTTGACAATGTAGATTTGAGTCTTGCTAGTATTCTGAGTCTGGAGACTTTTCCTTTGTCTCTTTTTTTAACACTCCTTATGTGGCCTTGCGTGTGTGTGTTTCATTTTGAATCTCATGTCTGTCTGTGAAGAACTGGCTGTTTCTTGCAGCACAGGAGCAAATTAGGAACATAAATGAAGGGGAGGAACTAGAGATGAACTATGAGGAGCGGGCTGGTCAAAAGAGGAAGTATCCATCTTCTGAAGAGCCATCTATTCAAATTGATGATATGGAGTCCCTGGTGAAAGTAAAGGAGGAAAATCTTGGTTATAATAGTGGAAATGTTAAGGGAACAATGGTAATTGACATTTCAGATGATGATGATGATGAGGTACTTCAACCTTAGTTTTCCCAAATTCTTGTAGTTTCTATGATGTCCTTGTTTACTATGCAACTTTGTTGTCTCCCAAATTTTATATATTTAAATGGAGTAACTGCATTGTGATTTGTAATGGCTGTTAAGAATTTACTCCGTCAGTAGAATAAGGAATTTTGATCCAACACACATATTAGGGGGTTTTTGGATGTTCACAGATGTACTGCTGGATACACTAAATTTTAACCAACAGTTTGAAATATTTGTTTGTTGCTGTTAATTATTGGAGTGACCTTATACTTTTACTGATATTTAATAGTTGAAGTTCGATATTTAGTTTTTCAAATGTCTTCATATGAGTAGATCATTCTCATAAGTAAACTTTTTGCAAGTTAAAAATTGGTCATATCAATTTTAAAACGTACCAGTTCATAGAAACACGGGGTAAGTTGGAATACATGTTAATCTTGTCTGAACTGTTAGTAGTGTAACTAATGCAACATGTGTCTATTTTTTCTCAAGTTGCATTGTAGGGTTCAACTTCTAAAAGTTATTGGAAGTTTTATGCAGAATAGTACTAACCGAGCTAATATTTAGGTTTAGTAGTCATAGTTATTGACATTGGATGAACAAGGGTAGGCTTGGACTGGCATTTTATCAAAGTGGGACACATGTTACTAAATAAGAAAGTATCTAATAGTTGTTAAACTGTTGATGCTGATAATGTAAAATGCAAATGGTAAGTTTTTTTTTTTTCCTCCTTTTACTTCCTCAATGGCTCCAACATGACAACGTTGCAGGGTAGTGGATCATAAACTTTTAGTTAGTGAGTCATTGTAAACTTTTAGTTAGTGAGTCATTTATACATAAAAGCGTCTATTCTCTCAAACCATTAACAACGTCCAAGGTGGATTCATTTCATAATGTTGTACTTTTGAAGTAGAGCAACGGATTCAAAATCAGAGATTGTATGATATTTGAATGTGGAAGCAGACTAAAAGTTCAACATTTTTAAATGAAACAAACCAGTCATTATGTTTATAGCAAGATTTGGTAAAATAGTTTCCTCAGTAATTGCGACTAGAATTTCATTCTGTGACTTACAACTTGAGTAATTAATGTGACTGATGGAAAGATGATTCCTGGTACGTATATATGAAGGCCATTCCCTAGCTGGTTCTGAAGCAAATTAGTATGTGTGTCACATTTAAGTATAGTTTATTTGTCTATGCATATGAAGAAAAGAAAGTATTTTTTTTATTCATTAGTCATCCAAGTATTCATATACAGTGAACTGCAACAAATGAAATATGTGAACTTGTTCCGGTAAAAATACAAATATTTATGAATTCATAGAAGCCATTTCTTTGATGACAAGTAATGGTTCATTAGGGGTGAAATTTGAGTATTTCATTTTCTACATTCTTATATTAGTAAGGTGCATCTTTTAGGCCCTTGGTTTTTTTTAGAATATCAATAAATCGTTAATTTTAGGGGATGGAATCCTCGTGTAATGAGAGTAAAATAATAAATGCATGGAAAAAAAAATGCTTATTGGTTTATAGGTGTGTTTGGTTATTTCATTTTATAGGTTCTCCTTGGTTGCTCATAATTCTACTCAATTTGAACAATCTGTACCAAAACTAGAAAGTGTGAAAATGATGAATGTTTTAAGCAATTATAAACAGTCTCGCATTCCATGATTTTGTTCTTCATTTTTATTATGAAGTTGTTATTATATTAAGGGTCTATGTTATTGACATTTTCTACATTCCTAATAACATATTCATAATGAATATGTTATTAATACATTATGAAGTTGCATGACTGAAATTCACTTATGTTCAAAGTTGTCAAACTTTTTAGCCTTGCATGACCTGTGAATTCAACTTGTAAACAAAGTTTACTTAAACATTAAAAATGAAAATATAAGAATAATTCAAACTTGCATATTTTCATGACTTATAACTTTGCCTTGTTTCTGCAGTTTATGTGAATAAAGGAGCTGTGTTTATGGAGGAGGGAGACTCTTGGATGACTTCATTGGTGACACAAACATACTCTCTGAAGTCGCAAGTGACGACGAATGCTAAATTTCAAATTTCGACTATCACAAGCACCTTTCGTTAGTGCATGGCAGTTCCAATGTGCTGCTGTTTCACAAGTTGTTGTTGTCACATAGATTTTGAAATAAACATTTTCTAACAAAGTTCACTTGTTTTCAACTTCTATTCTCTTTTTGTGCCACGTCATTTTGTACGAGCCACGTCATTTTGGATGCGCATAATCTAAATTTAAAAAATTAATCATATAATATTTCCTACAAAAAAAAAAAACAACACCTGACAATCACCTCACTGTGACTGTCTCATCCCATACACCCACACTGCACTTAGTAACACCAAAGAGCGTGCAAATAAAGAACTCAACCCATTTTCACATAAAAAGTCCCAACATAGCACCCAGAGCCACCACGAGAATGCTCCCATGCAAAGCATTGGCACTGCTAGTCGGAGCAACAGCAGGACCTTCAAATTCAGCAAGAAAAGGTGCAGGAGCAGGTGCTGATGAAGAAACAATGCCACTGGATCTTCCCCTTGGAGTCAAAACCACCACCACAAGCTTCTGACCCTTCTCACAGTGACCCTGTGCCCCACTGATGAAGTAGAATGGCCCAGGACGGTCAAGCTTCACCTTCGTTGTTCCATCACTGTGCACCTTTATAGGGTTTGAGGTGCTGCAGTTTACATACTCTTCTCTGCTCACTTGCAAAACCGAGTCTTTCCCACCATCATATTTCCAAACTGATGCACACAGAAATTTCAAATTTTTAACAATGTGTCAGAACATTAGGAATTCCCCAAATTACCAAGCAAGTCCAAATGTTATCGGATTAAATTGTATTTCGTCATGAGAACCCTAAAAACATACCCTGTTTTGATTCAAAATATAAAACTCTTCGTTCTTTAAATACAAGAAGGAAAACAAACGGTCATTTTTATTGAAAATTGCGATATTTGGAACCTTATCATTGATCTGAATAAAGAACATGCAACAGATGTTTACAATTTTAAGTTATGAGCTGAAAACATATCAAGGTAAAAAAAGCATCAAGATCATTAAAAACTAAAAAAGGAAAGAGTTTGGGAAATGAAAGCTAGAAAATAGTTACCAAGAAAGTCGCCAACTTGGAAACGAGACCTTTCTGCCCATTGGTTAAGTGAGTCTGATTCAGAGGCTGGAATTCTCCAAGCATCAGTCTTACCTCCAACTAGTATTTCCTTAGCTACAGAGAGGCCGAAGAGGATGAAGAAGGTGAGCAAAAGAGAAGAAGAAACTGAAGAAAAAGCAGCCATAATTTCTTATTACTATTCCCTTTGAGTCTCAGAGTTAGAGAGAAAGAAAGGAAGAGAACAAGAAAGATGGTGAATATGGAATGAGAGTTGAAGTGAAGAAGAACAACCTTTGAGTGTGTCGTATTTATGGGTGCGGAGAGCAGAAACTAGCCGTTTAGTGACATTGGGAACAGGAAAATGTAAAGATGACAGAGTGGAGCATGGCGTGGGGTCCACTGAGTTTTGTTTTATGTTGTGACGTGTTTGGGTGCCCTCTGAATAGTAACGGTCAAAAACGTTTAATATGACAAAATTAATTGAAATTTTGGAAGGTAGTGGTGCAGGGTTTCTGAGTGCTAAAATTGTGAGGAAGGGAATACGAATCACTCTTCTTCTGAAATTGAATACAAAAGATGGAGGATTGAAACGGTGGATTCTGTTTCAGAACACATCTTAATAAATTTTCAATACCAGTATTTTTATCAGAGGAATATATTTTAATATTCTTATAAGTGAAAAGATTCAAGGAAATGATTGATTTGAGTAAATTTTATGGTGAAATTTGAATTATTATTTTTAAGAAATTTGAAGGTTAGAGTAGACTGAACTTAAGAGTAAATTTTGTGTAAAATTTAAGTGATATAATTAATAAAATGATAATTAAATAATATAATTAATTTTGAATTTTGTTCTTCATAAATAAAAATATTAATAATATTTATTAATTGAAAAAAAATAAATATTATAATATATTTGAAGTGAAAAATAAAATATTAAAAAATTATTAAAGCAAAGAAGGATGTGGGTAAAAGATTCAAGCACATCGAAACCTAATCACAAATGTAACTGAGTAAATGGAGAAAAAGAAAGGAAGTTAGATACAATGGAGAGAAGGCATGAAGTTGTAATCAAATACAAATTGAGTGATCTCTTCTATTATTTCTTCATAATAGACATGTATTTCCATGAAGGAGGATCAATAGTAGTAGAGATTTTCTAATATAATAAAGAAGGGTAGAGTTATAAAATGATAAACTTTTCTCCCAAATCTCCTCACAATGGATCCAAAATGAGCATAATCTTATAAATCATCACCCGTAATTTATTTCCTTCTATTAAAACACGAATACCACTGTTTCTCATAAATTACCACTTCATTTTCTGCCCATAAGAATTAGAATTAGAATTGGAATTACTAGACTCCAAGTGCATTGGTCGAACCCTATCTTTATTATCTAGAATTGTTTCTCTCGAATGTACGTTTTGGATTTCTTCTTTCCACCATGAGAAACAGCTTTCTAGTTCCATCCCAGCAAAGGAAAAACTTCTTTAAGCATTAGGAGAGATTTGACTCTTCCAATTTTTTTGTATTCAAAGAAAAATTAATATATAAATAAAAGAATTTTTTAATTTTATTAAATTTTGTGTATTTTGGCCCTCTCAAATTCGTATATATTTATAAAAGATTATTTGGATTCTCTCATAATTGAACCAAACAAAGATGACATGGACAAAGAGGTGGTTGGAATTTTTTTCAATGAAGAAATTGTGGGCGGAATTCAAGATTATTAATGTTACTAGCGTACATACAAGCTTTGTCATACTTGTATATACACATTTTTTAATTATATATATGATATTATTAGTAAACAATAATAATATAATGTAATTAAATTAATATATAAAATAAAATTATATTTATTAAAAATAAAGTAAAATATATAAGAAAATAAATGTAAAATGTAAATACAAAAGAGAGAATTATCTTTATATATTGTTATAAATATGTGAAAAAATGTAAAGACATTGTAAATTGTTGAGTTTGATAAAAATATTACATAAGTGATAATTAAATTATAAAAAGAAAATAATTTTTTAACAACTAAATTTTAATAATTTTCTTGAAGTAACATCTTTTAAATGATTTTTTATTTTTTTTTTTATTTTTCATATTTTTATATTTTAAAATCATTTAAAAAATACCACCTTAAATTATAAAAAAAAATTAATTGTCAAAATATCACGGTTTATTATAAAATTATGAACTATTTAAAATTGTGGAATTATAAAATTATAATGTTATAAAATTAAAAGATTATAAAATTACATGTGATTTCACTAAAGGGGAACATTACAATTAGTCCATCATTCAATTAACCATCACATCATCTGATTAACAAAATAGATATACGTTAAGAATTGAAAATTATAATATTTTTATCGCAAAAGTTTAATAGAAATATTAAGAGAGATTCAATCGAAAGTTTTTAAATTTAAGTATTAAAATATCAACATATAAACATTATTTTAAAATATATTTGATTATATAAATTCTTTGAAAGCGTAGGAATAATTTATAAAATGGAAAGCACTCATGATATTTGTAATCTTTTAAAAATCTTCTGGTTGAGACTATCAG
>Ga0099823_1004430_pt1 | contig 13726 bp, 9 predicted proteins | sample CowpearedBW_FD_76831 | JGI IMG/M metagenome (GOLD analysis project Ga0099823, IMG submission 76831) | Root nodule microbial communities of legume samples collected from California, USA - Cow pea red BW | ecosystem: Host-associated > Plants > Roots > Nodule | place: USA: California | collected... | reverse complement strand
TTTTTATTTTATTTTCATTTTATCTCCATTAAACATATAATCAGAAAAATTCACTTTAAAAGAAAATAATATCGCAATAAATCTATTTAAGGATTTTTTAAAAGAAATATTATTTTAAAAAACAAAATCCTTAATCAACATCACTGATTGTAACTTATAATAAAGAAGATATAAAACTAATGATAAGCTCTGAAAAACATGGACTACACACGTCTGTCATCTTCTTTTATTATAATTAATTAATTTAATTTTAAAAATAATTATTTTATTTAAAATAACACTTATTTAAAAGATAAAATAAACAAAAGATATACACTAATTTATATATATATATATAATATATATATATATAAAATGTAAATACAAATATGATAATGTCTATTTATATAATTTTTTTAAATATGTCTAATATTATATTAATAGAATATTATTAAATTAATATATAAAATAAAATTATATTTATTAAGTGAAATATAAAAAAAATAAAGAATAATAATTAATAAATAAAAAAAATGATTTATAACATATTTACAAAAGTAACATTCAATTTTTAAAATTTTAATAAATAATTATATTTTAAAAATTAAAATTAAAAATTTGAAATGGAACACGAAAGAAAAAAATCTTTTAATAGTGTTATAGATAATAATCATAATAAATTGAATTATCAAAAGATATATTTTTCCACAAAATCCCCTTCTTCCCGATTCTTTTCTCTCAATCGCCAACATTCGCTGTTTAGTTCGATAGACACTGCTTTGGATATTAAGGTATGCTAGCTATGAGTTGCGTTCGTTAGCGATTTTGAAGTACGAGATTGTTTTCGGAATTTAACAAGTTTCAGAATGGCGACGAGCGCGAACAGCGGTGGTGGCGGCGGTGGCAGCAACCAAACCTACAAACCGTACCGTCCCTTGAAAACCCTAACCGGCCACGAAAACGCCGTATCGTGCGTTAAGTTCTCGAACGACGGAACGCTATTAGCCTCGGCATCCCTCGACAAAACCCTAATCATTTGGTCATCCGCCACGCTCTCTCTCCTCCACCGCCTCGTCGGCCACTCCGAGGGCATCTCCGACCTGGCCTGGTCCTCGGACTCTCACTATATCTGCTCCGCCTCCGACGACTGCACCATCCGCATCTGGGACGCCACCAGGGGCGATTGCGTGAAGATCCTCCGCGGCCACTCTGACGCGGTCTTCTGTGTAAATTTCAATCCCCAATCAAGCTACATCGTGTCCGGGTCCTTCGACGAGAGCATTAGGGTTTGGGATGTGAAGACCAGCAAATGCGTCCAAGTCATCAACGGCCACTCCATGCCCGTCACCTCCGTGCACTACAACCGCGAGGGCACCCTCATCCTCTCTGCCAGCCACGACGGTTCTTGCAAAGTTTGGGACACCAAAACTTTTGCTCCATTGAAGACCCTTATCGACGATAAGGTTCCTGCTGTCTCCTTCGCCAAATTCTCCCCCAATGGCAAGTTCATTCTCGTCGCCACTCTGAATGACACCCTCGTGAGTTTTCATCTTCTTAATTTTTCTTGTTCAGTATCGCTTTTTACATTCTAAATAGAGTATATATTTTTTTTTACTTAGAATGTTATTGCTATTCCTATCAACCAAATAGATCAAGCAACGACATATAAAAGACATGTTTTTTTCTTCTAAACGTAACCTTTACAAAACTACCATGTTGAAGGAAAAGAGCCTAATCAATTTTTCGTAAGACCACCGAAATGTCCTGCTAGATTTGACCAAACTTGTTAGAATTTAGTGATTCTAGTCTCCATAAGTATACCGCACCTTCGACGAACATGACTCTTCCAAAAAAAGCTTGATCATAGTATCTACTGGACTATTACTCCAGTAGAAGGCCAGAAATGCAGCAGAGATTGCAAAAAGGAAGGAGTAAGCTGATTTAACAGAAAAGATCATGGAACTATCTTCTTTTCAAACCCTTTCATCACACGCTTGCATAACCCTGCATATCTTACCAAAGTTGATAACATAGTCTAGAGCCCTTCCTCTCAATCAAATATATTCTGCCTCCAAATGCCATTTCCAGAGCCATACCCCGTTATCAATCCATTGGTATCACTGCACAAGAAAAACCATAACCAAGCAACTGAAGAATACTAAAATACTATCTGACAAGCATATATCCGTCCAGAAAAATGGGAGTTGCTATTTTGTAGCCTCCTTTATTCAAAGGCATTTGATCCCAAGGGACCAGATTTATGAGACAATGATTAATTCCAACCACCCCGTCGTCCCAAGGTCTTGGGTAGACAAACAATTTTCCCAATGGTATCACCACCAGATCATAGAAAAGATCTTTGAAGTCTCGATCGAGACATTTAAAATTCTCTTTGGAGCTTTAGATAAAAGACAAGAATATCTTACATTGTTTGTGTGATATACAGGGAGCACAGACTTTTCGGGCTAATTTTTAGGTTTTTAGATAAATTGTTACTCTGCTTTTGAATGCACACTTGAGGAAATTCCCAGATTAACTATAATAATATTTGCTTGTTCTTTATGAATGAAATTTATCTTTCTATTAATATCTTTATAAACTACATCAGGAAGTATTGAGATAACGTTTCGATCATTATTGCTGCTGGCATTGTGTAGAAATATGCTGGAAACATGACATGTATGAACTTCTGAGGATGGGTTTGATGAAATGTTACGATGCACTATACTTTAATTTGGGTCACGTATATGTGCCTGACACGTCCGTGTCCAATATTTTAGGATATGTTACTGATACTTGTCAAGAAGTATTTAATCTATAAGACAATAGTACTTTTTATGATGACAATAATTTATAATTTTTTATTTTAATATCGTTTAATACATATGATTTTAACTTGTTCACACAATGACAATCACATATTTATCATGTTTTTAAGAAATTTTGTACATTTTTCAATGCGCATATAGAATGTATCTTATCTATTATTTTCAAAATAAACATAACGGCATATTTGATACGTGTCGTATCCGATACACGTATTGTATCATTGCATCATAGAAGAAAAGGTTACTTATGTTCATGCTCTGCATCACTAAGATAAGGGTTCTGCCTGAGAAACAGTCAGAAATCATGGTGAATAATCCTTTGGAAATAGTTACGGGTAAAAAGTAGTTAAAATCAACAGTATGATTGGTATTGTAAGGTGCTTATTGGGTTGTAAATTGTAGAGTCGTTAATATATAGTAGATCCTACATAAATCTGAAATATGCACTGACAAAATAATATAAATAATTAAAAAAAAAATCATTCATAGTGTCATACTTTGAAATAATTAATCAAACTTGAGCTCATCAAGTAAACTAAACAAAAGAAAATATGTGAACCAAGTCATAACTCATGAGTCACAACAAAACAACTCAAAATACCTAATTACTTAAGTGTAAGTAGCCTGAACAAAATACCAAATTTTCAAAACCCAACTACCAAGTCCAAGAACACCTAGATGGCTAAAGCCTTAACACTAAACATCTAATTAAATCTTTCAAATTAAAACCAAAACTTAAGGGATTTTCATTAGAAAGTATATTAATAGGATCATTTTCCTCCTAGTTCTTGGAAAACAAGAACATCATCCTATTGCCCTCTACCTTGGGCTTGACCTTGTACATCATCTTCATTTGAATTTGGAGCACCATTTAAACTACATTTTCATTGTCTCCACTCATTATTGGACAGAATATCATCAAGTTCGAACTTCTTAAGTGATTTTCTTTTGCCTTCCTTTCTTGGCCAATATTGAATTAATCGTGACATAAACAAACATCATTCATAGTTTCTTGTTTTAAATACTGTGAGAACCTAATAAACACAAATGCAAACATACATATAAGTAACAACGCATCACTCAAAACACATTGATTTGATGTTTTCATGACCTTCATCGATGATACCGCCTATCTGCTCTGTTGTGATTTTGTGTATGTACTGAATTGGACACGGTGTGCAAAAACGTGGAATTGAATGATTCCATGATTTTCTTTGCTATTTTAACTACGTTGGTGATGGGAGCACATTGTTAAGTAGTGTCCTGGAGACATTTAACATTCTCTTTAGTTAATTTTGTATGTTAGTTTAGCATATTGGTTCGTTGATAATTTCCCTGACAATATAGTTTTTGTGGATGCAGAAGCTCTGGAACTACGGGAGTGGAAAGTTCTTAAAAATATATTCTGGGCATGTGAATAGAGTATACTGCATAACTTCTACATTTTCTGTGACTAATGGGAGATATATTGTTAGCGGTTCTGAAGATTGCTGCGTTTATTTATGGGATCTTCAGCAGAAAAATATGATTCAGAGACTTGAAGGCCATACAGATACTGTAATATCTGTTACTTGTCACCCCACAGAGAACAAAATTGCTTCCGCTGGTCTCGCTCGAGATGCAACTGTGAGGGTTTGGGTACAGGATTCCTGAATAATATTGAAATTATAGGGTGTTTTAAGGCAACTAACACTACTCATGCACGGTGATCTCTTGTGGCACTATTCCGTCTATTTTTTTGTAAATATATTTTTCATCACTTGATTGTAAACTCATCACATTTCTAGACATCTTAAATTGTTATATGTCGTCTAATGTGTGATGTGAAGTATGAGTCTTGAATGTTTACCTATCCAAATTTCTTCACTATATTCTTTTGTATTGTTTGTGCCTTGTTAGGTGAGATTTTCTCAGATTTTAAAGAATCGAAAGTGGTAGTTTTCTAGAAAGTAACGCAACTTGCACAGTATACGACTATTTTTCTTTTTTCCTAGGACTAGTCTTGTAAAAGTTTTAACACCATTAACGTGAGGTGATGGGAAAATGCGACAAATATTGTCCTTTTGTAAATTTCAGCCGTATGATTTTTGAAAGAATGAAGGCATATATTTTCGAAATGAAAATATAGCATATGAATATTGTAAGTCTTGAAAGAATATCAGTTTTAATTTAATTTCATAAAAGCTTAAGAAAATTCAAAAGATTTCAGATTGACACATCATTCGAGTTTCCCAAAATTAAGAATAATGAGATGTCAGATATGTTGCAAAAGTTCACCGATGTTCTCCATGGTGATCGCATGAGAGTTATTTGAAGCTATGAGTAGACTTCACCGTACTAAAATTCAATTTTAAATGCAGTAAAGACTATCCAAAGGGAAGCAGAATAATTGTTTTAAAATTTTGTCAGATTATTGCAGAGCCTGATGAAATAGTTACAACATCAGCTGGTGGATAAGACATTTGGTCGCAGGAAGCATCAGTTATTTGCAATGTTCCTACTACCGTCAAGTTTTGCTTGTTTTTTTCCCTTTCGTGTCTCTGCTTCTGCATGCATTTTCATATTCAAATTCAACTGCATCCTAGGAGATCATAGATTTCAGAGACATACTTGATACTCTTTCTCTCTTTCTCGTGTGTTTAAAACAGTTGATACGGCCTTCACTGGCTCGAGTGTTGGATCGGAATTGATAAATAAGTGTTCCTTGGATTTATGAAAATAAAAATAAACAAAACACAGGTAGGAACTAATCATCAGATAATAGCTGTCATCAGATTATCTGTTGTACGCTATATTTCTCTCCATATCTCAGATTACTCCACTGCATCAAAATCTAAAAGGCCTGTTTAAAGTAAAAATAAGAAAACCCAACAACGTTAAGAAAATCATTCTTGATAGTCATATCGTTAAGAAAATTATTTACCACACCCACTTACTCTCTTTGCAGACCATAGATTTTGCACCCATTTCTGCTAATACATTCTGGAAAAAAGATAAATGTTATACCAAATTAAAAAGCGTAAGATGAAGATGAGAAGAAAGGGGCAAGTTTATGAGTTTCCTTGTTGAAAAATGTGACTGTCATATAAATTTAACACTGAGAAACAAGATTTAACAACTCTATTGACTACTACTCATGTTTCCAAGCATACAAAATGAGAGAGAACCCAAAGCATTGCAACTGGGAATCCTTAAACAGCTGAGAAGAAGCCCATGTTAGTGCAGTGGTATCAGAAGCTGATTGGGCTTCCCACACCTTTTCACTTGAAATGCATGTTTGGAACATGAACACTGCATTGCCAATGGCATTCCCAAAGAGCCAACTATGCACATCCCAAAACACTTCAACCGGAACCCCATCCACCAAAATGGTGTGATTCCCTCGGAACTTCCACTTGAGACGCTTCACCTGCATCACTGTCTTGCTATCAATCCGAATCACAAGAGAGGGATCGTTAAAACCCACAGTATCACACTCAATTGTCACATCATGAACTTGCCCCTTGTCACAAAACTGAGCCTTGGCACCGTAAAACTTCTTCCCAAAAATATGCTCTCGTTTTGCAACGAAAACTGTACCACCGTGGGAAAAGGCACAATCACTGTCAATCTTCTTGCATGCCTCCTTTTTCAGATCCCCAAGCAGCAACACCAGCTCCTTGTTGAACACCACCGCTAAGTAGAACCCCTCCAGCGGCTCAGGCCCGGAACCAAACTTGGCACAACTCAAATCCCAAAAGATATCAATTTTACCAGATTGGACCTCCAAATTCTTGGACCCTTTTCTCTTCGAGAATAGCCATGGCTTTATCTCAACCTTGCAGAGACAATGATTTCCCAAGTCATCTATCCCCACGCTCAAGCCTTGACCCATGAGAGTTTTGGTCCAGGAGACCGTGATCAGACATGAACGCCGTCTTAATCTGCACTGGTACACACACGTGACAACATTTTGAGCCGCTCTTGTGGTGCTTGATGAGGATGAGTCAGCAACCTGAACCCCATTCTCTCCAAAACAAGAAGGAAACTCCTTCATGGCAACACTACCAACAACAACAATAACCAAAACAAACAATTGGATTCAAAAGAGTTGAGTTTGGACATGTGCTTCTAATCGTGTTTCTTCAGAATGGGATACGACATAGGAGAGAGGGGTGTGGGGGACAAAGAAAGAGATTTAGATTTGGTTGATGTTTGAATTGTGTGGGGAGATTAAGTGGAGTAATAACCAAAACAAAAGGATGAGTGATGAAAAAAACTTTGCAGGGAACATAAAAAGGAAGAGTGAGGGAAAGGAAAAGGTCGCTTTAAGCACATGGGGTACCAAGGATAATAACAGCTACATTGACCCCATTCTATTGTCACTGCCATTGCTGTTGCTATGCTTATGCTTGACATGAGTCAAGTGAAAATTCAACAAATACCTTCAAAAATCTATATTATTACCCCTTTTGTTAATGCTAATAAGGAAGTTAAATTAGTTGAATTTAAAATGTTGAGATATCACAAGTCTCATCAACAAGTTTTGTGACCTTTATGCTTCATAACACTTTTATGGTAAATTTTGACTTTTCTTCTCCTTATTCTTTGATGTTTCCATTTTATACACTCTCAACTCCCTTTTTCTCTTCCGGTTCTTTTGGTGGTATAAAAGACAAAGAGTTAATTTACTTAAAAGAATTAAGTTAGCTTAGTAAGGTGGTAAGACGTGGTAATTGAACAATAATCTACCTCTTTAAGATGGTAAGACATTAGATGCATGATTAATAAGTCTGTATAATTATTATATATGATTGATTTGTTTATCTTTATATTTAATTATCTCAAAAGTTATATCATAAATTGTTTTTTATTAATTAGCAATATAAAATTATTTTACGTTATATTATTTAAACTCTTACATAATTCAATAATAGTTTAAAACAAAATGGTTCTGTCGAATCCTCTTTTCGGTGATTTGTGCATCATTTTAATGGTTAAGAGCACTATTGTTCATTAATATGATATGATGTAGGAAATGAATGAATTCTTATTAAAATTTGTATAAAAAAATCTTTGATTAACCATGCATATCAATTAAATTTTAATTGAAATAAAAAAGATATTAAATAAATTTTATTGTATTTATAATTTATTTTAACATCCTTAATAAACACAGAAAAAGAAAAAGTACATAATCATTTAATTTACAAAATTTATTTTCTATCTTCGCAACATTTTTGTTATTTTATTGCAGGTTTTGTTACTATGATCTACAAAGCCTTACGATACTAGTCATCAACCTCCAATTCAATATTTATTCTATTTGTTAATCTTAACAACTATGTGTAAGGAATATAATTGTTTTACCAATAAAATTGTTAGATTTTAAATAAATATATCCCTGGAGGAAATGTCATGTATATGAATTAACTTTAGTAAATAGAGATAAAAATACAATTTCTATTATGATTGTGTTTAATAATAACTTTATTTATTTGTATGAAAATTCATACATATTATAACCAAACTCCATCATCCATATTTTGAAGTTCAAAGATTTTCCGTGATGATATAAAAATAGATAACTTAATGAATGAAAAAAATTTACTAAATTATCATTATCAGTTTCGGAATAACTAATGCAAACATTTATAAAAAAAAAAATCATATTAATTATCTATCAGAGATAAAACCGGAATAGAATTTTATCATTTCACCAAAACATAAAGCGTTACTTAATATAAAAAATGATGTTAAATTAATGTCACGTATATTTTGAATTCTTTTTATTCAAAGTACTAATATGAAGTAAGTATACATTAATGAATTCTGGATTTAGACTCAATTGGTGACACTGTGTTTATGATCTTTAACTTTCCACCGAACCAAACTAACATACATTAATGTAGCAACTAAAATAATTTTGTTTATGTCACTTAGAAGCGACATAGATAATTAGTTATCATTATAATATATTGTAACTAGATTTAGTTTTTTCCTATTTACATTTACTAACCGTTATTTGAAAATTGATTAATTTGATTTAAATAAAAAAAGTTTTTAAATAAAAACAGGAATTGAGTTAAAATGTTAAGATAGAATCATAAATTATAAATTTTTAGATTTATAAAATCAGCTAATTCCAAGTACACACATAAATTGGAAACACTTTTTTTTGCCTCTTTCAATCGTGTAGGTCATGGAAGTCTTGGAATCCCTTAAATAAGTAATTAGGTGAAATTTGGTTTGACCCATGAATTTAAATAAATCAAGGTTGCTTGTGCAAGAAACCATCCCTTTCTATGATTACGTTAATGCACCCATTGCAACAATTGAGATTATTTTTCAAAGATCTTCCTAAGGTGTTGTGCCAGTTTGACCATCATGTCCAATAATTAATTTCATGACATTATGAAACATCTTTCTTTTACCAAACTAAGGATTAGTTGTCCCACCAAAACACAATTAGATTTCAGAGAATGGCCAACCAATTGGAATTTTTTCTTCATGCTACTTTTGATTTTTTTTTATGATTATATTGATATAGATTACTTATCATCAGATTCAGGGACTAATTATATTTAAAAAATTTAAACACCTAGTATTCCTTTTAACCTAGTTTATTTAATGAAAATCTTGAGTATTGATTGATGAGAACTTTTTATCCCATTTTAGAGGGAAGTGGGAAAGCGGGCTATAACCATTAATTGAAAGATTTTAAGTTTTTTAATTGTATATGGTGTTAATTTTTTTTTTATGCATGGTTTAAATAAGGTTTTATTGTTATTTAAATTTCTTTAATGAACTTTTTCTTGAAAGATCCATCAAATCATGTCACGATTATTGATGATCCTAGAATATGAAAATCAGAAGATTGAAATGAGTTTAATTTGTTGAACAAACTTTCGTCTCAAAATTCTAAAATGATGAATCTGTAAATCTTCTTTATGTTGTTCAACATTTTCAAGTTTATTCAATGTGAAACTTGTTGGAATAGTAGAGTATTTTAAAAGAGTTGTGTCTTTAACAAACAATTATTTTTTCTTGAACATAGTAGATTTGTTGTCATAGGTCACGTCCTTCTTCTCCGAAATAATTATCATAAGTTACACAGGTCTATAGTTACAAGTTGTTTCCTTTTCGATAGAGATCTCTGCAACGTGCCCCTCTTTACGATATCTCACTCCATGGAACATTGTGGTTCCTTTTCCTCAATCCATGGAATGTTGAGCTTCCTTCATGGATCATGAGGTTTCTATACCTTATTCTCCATATATAAATAGGTGCTTATACTCTCCTCCAAACACACCTCCATCATATCCTGGGATTATTTGTTCTTACGAACTTGTTTACTAGTTTTAAGTTCCTCGAAAACACTTGATAAGTTCCTAGTGTAACCTAGGGAGCTTGTGCAACACCTCACGAATAAGTCCTTAAGAATAGTGATCATCCATGCCTTAGGAAACTAATCTTGCTCGTGTTCTCATAAGCTTTTCACAACAATCATAAGGACTTAGGGTTGATGGCATGGACATCGACAACAACTCTACATTGGAGAAGCCAAATGATGTTTCATGACCTATACCATGTTTGCAAAACCTTGCTATAATGTTTCAAAAATTGTAAGTTTTCACTGGTCAAAACTTTCAATTCTAGCAGGAATGCCTACTTGCTCTATTAGACAAGTATGCAACTGTCTTTGCTTTTACCACTTCCAAACTCGACTGTAGTACTCTTGTAAAACAAATTGAAGACTGGACCCATGCGAATAAGGCATGTCACCTTTTTATTAGTGCATTGTCTAATGATTCGTTTTATGTGTATTGCTCTTATAAGCAAGATAAAGATATCTTGACTTCTCCTATTCTCAAATACATCACAGAAGATTTTGTTAGTTCGTTATCAGAAAGTACTATGGTTGAGAGATGATCGAAGTAAAGAACATCAAGATACAAATTAACGAGTACCATAAATAGTTAAAGATATTATAGAAGAGAACTAGCCCTACCTAATGAATTTATTTCAAAACTTCTAATAAAAATAAAACAAAATTATCACTCAAAGATACCAACAAAAGAAAAATGTGTTGTTGGAAGAGCTAAGACATTATCCAAGATAAATATGGTAGAAGACAAACCAACTCTAAAAAGGTATGAGAAAAAACTTAATCACAAGAAAAAAATAAATAAATTTTCACATTACAATGAATCTAACCTTACCTTAAAGAAGGGTACTTGCTTTGTATTTGAAAAGTCAAACGGTAAGACCCGTGAAATTTAATTAATTAAATAAATAATTAAATAATAAATCTGGGTAGTGGAAGCCTTTATGACATTGAATTCTAAATCATATGACGTGGAAAAGTACTAGCTCAAATGGTTGAGAGTACTTGGGTTCAAGTCTTATGTATGATATTTATGTGTTAATTATTTGCATTATTTTTATATATGTGATCATGTTGTGGGATGATATAATCCTTGAATTATATTAGTTAGTAAGAAACATGAATTGGCTTGATGATTTAGCATAGACTTGGCTTTGGCATGGTTATGGGTTCAAACCTTGGAGAACCTAAATTAAACTTTATTTTTGCTAAACTTAGTTTTGGCTTGAATATAAAAGGGTAGATGAAATCCTAGCAGCCAAGAGGGCTGGAAAACAATCTCTTAAGTGTGCTTGAATGGTAATTAACACCATCAATAAGACAATTTTCGTTTTAGGATTTTAATGCGCTATTAAGACACCATTAAAAAGCAAATTGAGAGAGAGAAGAAGGGTTTTTGCAATTGATATTTCAGCATAGGGAGTGAAGTGCGAAAATTGAGTGTTTGTGAGGATTGAGAGTGTTGAGGGGAGCATTGAGGCTGAATTGAGAAGAACCAAGGAGGGTCATTGGTGATCAAGGGAGAAATTTCAAAGTGTCAAAGTTTTAAGCAAAGGATACTGGGTTTTTCAAGAAGAATCGTCTGGCGATAAATTCTCGACCGCCAGGTGACGCCTGTAATTTTATCCAGTTTTTCGGGTTTTGTTGAGGTGCCTGGCGGTGATGAATAACTGCAAGGCGACACGAGCCATGTTGGCTCAATTTTTTGATTATGTGCGTTTTGGATCGATTTTGATCGGGGGAAAACCAAGTGGTAGTTGTTAAGGGATGATATAACGTGTACTTCATTGATTTTTAGTGTAATTGATGGTGGAATTCGATGGAACAGTGAAAATGAAGTCTTAGGGTTTTGATGTTGGAGGTTTGGTAGAATTGAGCATGATAGTTGTTAATTATACTAAAACAAATTTATGTTGGAATTAGTTAAGGTGATTATTGGTGTCACTAGCATCATGTTCTTGGAGGGAAACGACTGAGATAGAAATAGGAGAGTATACAGATGGTGTGGGAGATTCTTCACAAGTGCTGAAAGTCTGGGAAATTGCCCAGAAACTTATGCACCGCTTAACGGCACGGGGCCTGCTGCTAGGCGCCATCGCAGTGGCATTAATTCTGTGTGGCTGTAAGAGACAAAACTGGTTTTGGGAATTTTGATGTCTAGGGAGGGAAGAAAATGGAATCGGGGAATGTTGATTGGTGAACTAGAAATGTGTTAAGCAGAGGATTAAGTTGAGATAGGAAGAATTGGAACTTTAGCACATTACAAATTTCTTTTAAACTAGTATCAATTAGTGAGCTTGGATGGGAAAACAAAAGAGAAGAGGTTAAGGCATTGGAAGTACTATTAAGTGCCAAACTAATCCAGAACGTAACCACCATTTCTAGAAGTTGAATAATGAGTTAAGAGGGATAACTGAATAATGGTAAACCCAATTGTGTTAAGAGTTAGGAATGGTTCAAAACTGCATAGTGAAAAGTGTTAAACCTGAGGGTATGAGTTGGTATACTTGGGGAAAACTCAAAACTAGTGGCATGTTAGTGATTCAATTGACATTGAGTAAATTAACTTGAGGATATAATGAGAATTGGGAGATATAAAGGATAGAGGGTGGCAATAATACAATTATTAAGAGAATTGACTTTTTGGAAGTGTGTAAGAAGTAGATGGAAGGCTAGCATTTGAAAAAGTGCACGAAAAATCAGAATAGTGGTTGTTCTGGTATAGCTTCTGGCGGCGTGGTGCGAATCACCAGGCGAGAGTGACTATTCCAGGGAGGAAATTAACGCGTGGTGCCTGACGGACATGAGGGTCCCGCTAGGCGGTATTTGGAAGCAGTGAGTGCTTTGAGGCGCTTGGTGCCTGGTGATACACGTCACTCGCCAGGCGGTCTGGAAGCGGCAACGCCTGGCGACACGTGTCCCCTGCCAGGCGATTTTGCTACAGTAGCCTTTGGTTGTTGGTTCTGCATTGCGTGATCTACAAGGCTTTTGGTGACGCCTCAAAGATGGGTTTGCTGGTGTTCCTTGAGTTAAGCTCGGAACGTATCTCTTGAGTTGAGCTCGGGATAGGGGTTAAACACGTGACATTCCTCGAGTTGAGCTCGGAATGGCATCCCTCGAGTTGAGCTCAGGATGGCGGATGAACACGAGGAACCCTTGAGTTGAGCTCGGGTTGGTGAGTGTTGTCGGTGTGAGTGTGCTAGTTGTGGCCAGTACGGATGGGTCCAGATAGATTGCCCTCCTCAGTATCTAACTGACGAGTTTGGTAGTCTTGGGACGTTGCGAACTATGTTCGTATTTGGGAACTCCACCTAGCGTTACGATGTATGATTCGTAGCAATGGTTTCTCGCACGTGCTTTATCGATTGTGGCCGATAGTTATGGTAGCAGGTCATCTTGAAGTACTCACCAAGAGATGTAGAACGTGAATATCATGATTGTGGCCATGCGAGATGGAATCAAATGAGGAAATTTCTAGGTTGTGAGTGGGTGATATATATATGTGTGTGTGTGTGTGTGTATATATATATATATATATATATATATATATATA
>Ga0099823_1004429_pt1 | contig 13727 bp, 9 predicted proteins | sample CowpearedBW_FD_76831 | JGI IMG/M metagenome (GOLD analysis project Ga0099823, IMG submission 76831) | Root nodule microbial communities of legume samples collected from California, USA - Cow pea red BW | ecosystem: Host-associated > Plants > Roots > Nodule | place: USA: California | collected... | reverse complement strand
GTGACTTGCCGCGGCGCCTGTCCACGCCGCAGCTGATGAACATGGTGATCGGCGGGAAGACGCCGATCACCGATTCGACCGAGCTGCAGGAGCTGGGCTATGGCGTCGTGCTGTATGCCAACGCGGCGCTGCAGGGCGCGGTGGCGGGCATGCAGAAGGCGCTTGGCCTGCTGAAGACGCAGCGCCGGATCGATGAAGACCCGTCGCTGGTCGCGCCCTTCGCGGAACGCCAGCGACTGGTTGGCAAGGCAGGGTGGGATGCGCTGGAGAAGAAGTACACCTGAGCTGGGCGAAAGGCGAGCCGCCAATAGCTCTGATCAGTATCGACAGGGGGACTGACCCACCTCGATCAGTTCCCCCATCAAGACCGCATTTCGGAGGAAGGACAAGCGCGTCATTCATGCGGAGACTGAAGCCCTTCAGGTCGAGAACCTGACCAGGAAGGAGCAGTTGATGGCAATGAAAGCGAGTGACGAGCAGGCGGGTCTCGAGGATCTTTCGAGGGCGCTGCGATTTCCCAGCACGATCTTCGGCGCGATGGCGGGCGAGGATGTCGAGGCGCGATGCGAGGACGCGGACTGGCAGGAGGTGCCGAACGAGCTCAGGCGCGTGCTTGCTCATCACCGTGCCTCGGTGGACTACATGCTGCTGATCCTGAAGCGAGCAGCACGCTTCGCGCGGCGGCATTCGCTGCGGCTGGCCGGGCCGCCGTGGCTCGACATCACGTGCGTGGACGACGTCGCCGCCGGCGCGATGTATGTCGTCCCCCTCGACATGAGTCCCAAGAAGTCGCTGGTCTGGGATGAGCGATTTCTCTCGCGACTCGCCGACCAGGACCTGTTGAAGGGGTTCTTCATGGTCAGCTTTTGCGGCCGCCAGGCCGATTGAGAAGCTCGTGTGGCTCGTGCTTGGGAGGTGCCGCGATGAGCGTCAGCGCTGAAGATTTTCTGAAGGTTTCCCGTGTCTTGAGGCATAGCGATAGTGAGCCCTGGTGGCGGGTCGCGGCCAGCCGCGCCTATTACGCGTCCTATCACTGCTCGCGAATCTGGGAGCGGCAGCTTCCGAAAAGCGGCGATGACCAAGGCAGGCGAGGCGTGCATGAGAGCCTGATCGCTCGACTACTGAATCCGGACGGGGCGTGTCGAGCGGAGCTGGCCAGTCGCTCGCGCCGCATTGGCGAGCACCTGGCGCAGCAGCGGACGCTGCGCGTCAAGGCCGACTACAAGATCGACCACGACGTTTCTGCACGGATGCTGGTACGCCAACTTGAGCTGGCCGAACTCGTCTTCTCAGACTGTGCTGGCAAAGGAGTCGGAGTCGGGCCTTCGTCTCGTCGGCGCCGACCGGGCGGAATAGCCAAGCGATGAGGGCTCCAGGGCGACGCTGTAAGAAGCAGCGAGCGCTGCCCGGAAAGAACTCCCTCGCCCCGCTTGCGGGGAGAGGGCAGGGGAGAGGGGCCGTGCAAGTACAGCGGTAGAGCCAGGCCCGCAGGCCTCAGAACCCCTTCATGTCATAGCGCACGCCGACCCACGCCTGCCGGCCCAGCCCCTGATAGCCGAACACCGGCTCGACGTCGCGATCCACCGCGTTGAGCACCTTGGCCTCCAGGCGCCATTGCGGCAGGAAGCGCCAGCTCGCGCGCAGGTCCAGCAGCGCATAGCCGCCCAGCGTCGCGCCGACATCGGGCCGCTTGCCGATGTCGGTCAGCGTCGCGCCCGCGCTCCACACGCCCGTGTCGTAATCGACGGAGACGCTCTCCTGATGCGCCGCGCGCCGCACCAGCCGGCTGCCGGTGACGTCGTCCTTGGCATCGAGGAAATCGACGTTGGCCGCGACGTTCCAGTTGCCCATCCGGTGCGCGCCGGTCAGCGTCGCGCCCTTGAGCGTCGCCCGGCCGACGTTGGCCGCGCAGCCGAACGCGAAGTCGTCAGTCGGCGGGCACAGCGCCGGATCCGGGTTGTAGATGATCAGGTCCTTGACCTTGTTGCGATAGATCGTCGCCGACGCACTGCTCGCGCCCGATCGCCAGTTCAGTCCCAGCTCCATGCTGCGGCCCTTCTCCGGCCGGATGTCGTGGTGGCCGTAGAACGGGAAGTCGGTGTCGTTGAAGGTCGGCGCGCGGAAGGTCTTGCCCGCCAGCGCGCGCAGCTTCAGCGTCGGGCTCAGCGCGTAGCTGCCGCCGATGCTGCCGGTGGTGTTGTCCCCATAGGACGAGTTGTCGTCGCGGCGCAGGTTGGCCTCCAGCGCCGCCGGCCCGAACTGGCCGCTGTAGCCGGCGATGTAGGCGTTGTTCGTGCGCTTGAGCGTGTCCGTCAGCACGCCGTCGGCTTTCTCCTCCAGCCGCTCATAGGCCAGCACCAGTTGCTGGTCCGGCGCGAGGCGCAGCGCGTTCTGCCAGGTCGCCTGGTCGCGCGTGGTCTTGAAACGCGGCGCGTCGGCCAGACCGCTGATGGAGTCGTCGGTGGAGCGCGCGTACTGCAGCGTCGTGGTCCAGATCGGCGACAGCGTCCCGCGGTAGTCGATCGCGGCCTCGCGCGTCTTCAGGCGGTTGCGGTAGTCCCCCGACGGATCGGCCGGCGGACCGAATTCATAGCTGTCGTACTGCGCGTTCAGGCGGCTCTGCGTCGCGCTGATGCCGATGCGATGGCCTTCAGCTGGCGTGAACCCCAGCCGCGCCGAGGCCACCGTGCGGGCGAAGCCGTCGCGATCGGGGTTGTACGACAGACTGCCGCGATCGCTGCGGATGGCGGTCATCCCGTCGCTGGTCTCGCGGCTCAGGCTGGCCGCGTAGTCGAAGCCGGCCTGCGCGCCGCTGATGGCGATGTCGCCCAGGCGCGAGCTGTAGTCGCCGACGGCCACGCCCGCATTCAGATTCAGCGCGCCCTGGCCCTTCTTCGTGACGATCTGGATCACGCCACCCACCGCATCGGCGCCGTACAGGCCGGACGCCGGGCCGCGCAGGACCTCGATGCGCTCGATGTTGGACAGGCTCATCGATTCGAGCGAGGCCTGTCCCAGCGTCGCGGATCCCACGCGCACGCCGTCGATCATGACGACGGTGGCGCTGGTGTTGGCGCCGCGCAGGAAGTAGCCGGTGTTCTGGCCGGGGCCGCCGGTGGGCGTCAGCTGCACGCCGGCGTAGCGGCGCAGCACGTCGCCGACGCTGCCTGCGCCGCTGTTGCGCAGCGTGTCGGCATCGATCAGGACGACGTCGGCGACGCTCTTGCTCAGCGGCTGCGCTTCGCGGGTGCCGACGACGATGACGGGATCGAGCGAGGACTGCGCCGCGGCGATCGACGGAACGAGGGAGAGGGCGGGCGCGGCCATCAGCGCGGCACGGGCGACGGCGCGCAGCGCGGCGCGGGGACGGGAGACTTGCATGTCGGATTCACAAAGCGGCGGCATGTGGCCGCTTCCCCGCGGCCGCATGCGGAATGGACGCGTCGCCACGCGATGCGTCCGCCTGTTGGCCGGTATCCGGGCTGTCGGAAGAATGAGCCCGTGTTGCCTTCCCGGACCGGACGTCCAGTGGTCTCAGACACGAGCCGCGCGCCGCGAGGGCCGATGGCATCGGGGGGCCGACGATCTCGGCGGGCGCGCCTTCCGCTTACCGTTGCGGGGGCAGCTCAGGTTGGGTCCGCATCGCGTGGCGCGCGGTCCCTCCTGATTCCCGTTGAACTGCGCCGGCGGAGGACCGGGCGCGAGCACCAACGGGCGGCATCATAGCGGCGCGTCCGTTGCGCGGATGCCGCATGGAGGGGCTTGCGCCGCGCGTCAGAGCAGGCTCACGCCGCTGAGGTTCACCAGCGAGGTCTCGCGCATGATCCGCACGAAATCGGCGAGGAAGGGCTTGCCCGCGAGGCGGGCCGGCGTGACCGCGTAGAGCCGGCCGGTCAGGCCCGCCTGGCCGATGCGCTGGCGCGCCACGTAGCCGCGCGACAGATAGCTCTCCACCGCCCACAGCGGCAGCGCCGCGAAGCCGCGGCCGCTCGCCACCAGTTGCAGCATGGCCACCGTCAGCTCGCTGGTGCGCCGCGGCGGCGTGATGCCGGCTGGCTTGAGCACGCTGCGCACCAGGTCCAGCATCTCGTCAGGCACCGGGTAGTGGATGTAGGCCTGGCCGGCGAAATCCTCGGCCTCGAGCCAGGGCTTGGCCAGCAGCGCGTGCCCCTTGGGCAGCAGCGCGACGATCTCGAAGCTGAACAGCGGATGCACCGCGACGCTGGCTTCGTCCGCGTCCACGTCGGACACGATCGCGAGCTCGGCCCGATCCTGATGCAGCAGCCCGACCGGATCGGCCTGGAAGCCGGACACGATGTCCAGCTCGACCTCGGGCCATCGTTCGCGGAAGGCGTCCATCGCGGGCATCAGCCAGTCGAAGCAGGTGTGGCATTCGACGGCGATGCGCAACTGCCCCGCCGATCCCTCGACCAGCCGGCGCATGTCGCGGTCGGCTTCGTCGATCTGCGGCAGCACCTGCTCGGCGAGCTTGAGCAGCCGCTGACCCGCGGCACCGAAGCTCAGCGGATTGGATTTGCGCTCGAAGAGTTCGATGCCGTAATGCTCCTCCAGGCCCTTGAGCTGGTGCGAGAGCGCGGACTGCGTCAGGTTCAGCAACTGCGCGGCGCGCGAGACGTTGCCGGCCTCGCGCAGCGCGATGAGCGTGCGCAGGTGGCGGAGTTCCAACGGTGTGTACATGAGCCGTTCCGATGATTAATCCGAAAAAGATTCGTTTGAATCATAGAGGCGCTCTGCTCATGATGTCGAATCAAGTTCATGTTGAAGAAGAAAATCATGATTCGAACTCATGCGATTGGCGGGGCTTCCCTGGTGGAGCAGCGCGCTGCCGGGCTGGACTACGTGACGGTGGGCGCGGTTTCGCCGGAACGGCGGGTCGAGGATCTGGCGCGGATGCTGGGCTGGGAGCCGGGCATCGCGCTGGGCGCGGGCGCGGCGTTCGCGCTGAACGCGGACGCGCTGTTGGCCGCGGTCGATGCGGCGATCGCGCTGCCCTCCAGTCCGAAGGCCGTGCTGCTGGGGCCGGTGAGTTTCCTGCGGCTGGTGCCGGTTGAGCCGGGCGTCGATCGTCTGGCACTGCTGGATCGGCTGCTGCCGGTCTACGAAGGGCTGCTGGTCCGGCTGGCCGCGCGCGGCGTGACCTGGATCCAGCTCGACGAGCCCATCCTCGGCGAGCCGCTGCCGCACGACTGGCAGGCGGCGCTGCGCAAGACCTACGCGCGGCTGGCGCAGGTCGATCCGCAACTGCTGCTGGCGGCGGATGCGTCGCCATTGGGGCCGAACCTGCCGCTGGCCTGCGAGCTTCCGGCCGGCGGCCTTCACGTGGACGCGCTGCGGGCGCCGGAGGAATTGCGAGAGATCGCTCGCCGCCTGCCGCGGGATCGGGAGCTCTCGGCGGGCGTGGTCGACGCGGCGGTGATCCGGCCCGGTGATCTGCCTGCGGCGCTGGCGGCCGTCGGTGACGTGCGGGAGATGCGCGGCGGCCGGCTGTGGCTCGCCGCGCAGGGCCGGCGCGCCTGACCGGGATCCGTAGGTCGAGCTGCACGGGATGGCCTCGAAGTGGGAGTGAACTGCTGCAAAGCAAGGGGAGTCGGCGGCATCTGACATCGATCGGAGTCAGTGTGACGGTCGAGCAGCGTGAAGAGACTCGTGCACCTCTCCACTCTGCGGGCTCCGGCCTTTGAAACCATGACCGATTCCAGACACCGGCGGCAGATCGCCGCGCAACACAGTCCCGCTCAAGCGTCGGAGCGAGGGAAGCGTCCGGAGGATCTGGACGAGCAGCAGACGCAAGACATTCAGGGCGCATCGCCCGACGCACCGGAAACGCAGCCGCCCGGGGCTACCTCCGATGAGGCGATCGACAGCCAGATTCAGCAGCCGGCGCAACTGGCCGGGGAAGCGGCGGCAAGCGGTGGCGTACCGGGCGCCGTGGTTGGCGCGGGAGCGCTGGGCCTCGCGGGCTTGGCCGCGGTGGCGAGCGGCGGTGGGTCGAAGTCGGGAGACTTCAAGCCGCCCGTGATCGAGACGCCAAAGCCGGAGAAGCCGACGCCGACGCCCCAGCCAGAGCGCCCGGCGCCGGGGCCGGATGTGCCGGCACCGGATCCTGACAGGCCTGCTCCGGACGCTGGGAAGCCGAAGCCCGATCCGGACAAGCCCACGCCAACGCCCGAAAAGCCGACGCCCGAACCCGAAAAGCCGGCGCCGTCACCTGAGAAACCGACGCCGGAGCCGGAGAAACCCGTGACCAAGCCGCCGGCACTGACCGTGACACTGGTCAATGACACCGGCTCCCAGAATGACGATCGCATCACCAGCGACGCCGAGCTCAAGATTGGAAACCTCGCGGCGGGCGCCACTTGGCGCTACAGCATCGACGGTGGCGAGTGGAAGGATGGAAATGCGGCTGGCGTTATTTCCGCGTCGGAGTTCGCCGGAATCAGCGCCACCCGGCAGGTGCGGGTCGAACAATCAAATGCGGCTGGCGCAAGCGATCAGGCGACCTTCGAATTCCGGCTCGACACCATTGCGCCAGATAAGATTGTTGCGGCGCAGGCAGGTATGGAAATTCACGACCAAGGCTCGCTTGATGTGAATTTGATCGCCAATCGCGACGCCGATTTCAGCCATGTGCAGTTCAGTCTCGACCGCGGCCAGACGTGGGTCGACGACAAAATCTCCGCGGGAATGCTGGTGGGGAATAACGGCGCACGTGACGTGCTCGTCCGGCAGGTCGACAAGGCCGGGAATGCCAGCGATGCGCTCGACTATCAGTTCACGCTGAATACCACCGGTCCGAGCGCCTCCCTCAAGTACGACACCGGCGAGCATGCGGACGATCGCGTTACCAATATCTCCACGGTCGTCATTGGGGATCTGGAACCGACTGCGAGTTGGCGATACAGCCTGGACGGGGGGCGGAACTGGAAGGGCGGTGGCGCGACGAAAGAAATCGCGGCCTCGGAATTCGGATTCGAGGATGGCGCGAGGTCGGTCTTGGTCCAGCAATTCACGATCGATGGATCAAAGCCATTCGTCGGTGAAAGCGTAAGTGCGGTCCGCAGTTACGAGTTCGATTTTCAACGTCAAGCAATAGCGGCGAAGGTTCGAGATGACGAAGATGCCTGGGAACCACTGACGATCGGTACTGCAGGCGCGGATCGGTTTGTGGTGGGAGTGGGCGAGAAGGGTTACATCCGGTTGTACACGGAGGATCTTTCTAGCCGCTATGACTATAAGCAAGGGGATGTGATAGATCTTCGCGGATCATTTGAGGTTGAGGCTGGCAAGCAAATTTCCGACTACTTGTCCGTCCGACTAGGCGGAACGGGTTGGCGAGAGTTGTCGGTCAGCTATTCAGGGCAGATTGATACGGGCAGTGACCTGAAGGTAGCCATCGGTTGGGGCGACTCCTCCACGCTGATAGTGCTCTACTCAGGGGGCGAATATACGTATTCAGCTGGAGCGGTGCTGTAAAGCAAACCCGGCCTTGGCCGGGTTTTTGATTTCATGGCGAGGGCTTCTTACATGAACAGGTGCTCGCCCGCGTTCTCCCCGCCGAGCACCACGTAATTCACCTTGCGCAACTCCGCCAGGCTGCGCCCGCCGGCGTAGGACACCGAGCTCTGCAGGTCCTCTTCCATCTCGCGCAGGGTCTCCGAGAGATGCCCCTTCACCGGTTCGAGGATGCGTTTGCCTTCCACGTGCTTGTATTCGCCCTTGTTGAAGTCGGACGCCGAGCCGTAGTACTCCTTGTAGCGCTTGCCGTCGACCTCGACCGTGTTGCCGGGCGACTCCTCATGCCCCGCGAACAGCGAGCCGATCATCACCATCGCCGCGCCGAAGCGCACGCTCTTGGCGATGTCGCCGTGATGGCGGATGCCGCCGTCGGCAATGATGGGCTTGGTCGCCACGCGCGCGCACCACTTCAGCGCCGAGAGCTGCCAGCCCCCCGTGCCGAAGCCGGTCTTGAGCCGCGTGATGCAGACCTTGCCCGGACCGATGCCAACCTTGGTCGCGTCCGCGCCCCAGTTCTCGAGATCGATCACGCCCTCCGGCGTGCCCACGTTGCCCGCGATCACGAAGGTCTTGGGCAGCTTGTGCTTGATGTGGGCGATCATCCGCTGCACCGAGTCGGCATGGCCGTGCGCGATGTCGATGGTGATGTAGTCGGCGCCGACGCCTTCGGCGGCCAGGCGGTCGATGAGCGCGTAATCGGCGTCCTTCACGCCGGCGCTGAGGGACACGAACAGCCCCTTGTCCCGCATCGCGCGGGCGAAGGCGAGGGCGTCCAGGTCGAACCGGTGCATCACGTAGAAGTAGCCGTTGGCGGCCAGCCATTCGGTGATGGACTCGTCGACGACCGTCTTCATGTTCGCGGGCACCACTGGCAGCTTGAAGCGGCGGGGGCCGAAGTCGATCGAGGTGTCGCACTCGCTGCGGCTGGTCACGCGGCACTTGCGCGGCAGCAGCAGGATGTTGTCGTAGTCAAAGATTTCCATGGTCCAAAGTCGCAAAGTCGGGCTGCGTTGATGCAGTGCATGCCCTGGGCTGCGAGCGCTTGACTTGGGACCCGGCCAAAAAAAACCGGGTCCCAAAATTTGGGCCCGGTGACTCATTCTACGCATGCCCCGGCGACGGCCTCGCCACCTTGCGGTGCAGCATGCACGGATCGGGGGCTTTTGAGCGCAGTTCGCTAAACTTCGCCCCCTTGGCCCCTCACCGGGCGACCTCAGAAGACCAGCCACATGCATTCCGTCGTCATCAGCGGCACCGGCCTGTACCAACCTCCGCACGTCATCACCAACGCCGAACTGGTGGAGGCCTTCAACCGCTACGTCGACCTGCAGAACGCCGAGCACGCCGAAGCGATCGCCGCCGGCACGCGCCAGCCGCTGGTGCACTCGAGCGTGGAGTTCATCGAGAAGGCCTCCGGCATCAAGCAGCGCTACGTGATCGAGAAGGAGGGCGTGCTGGACCCGGCGCGCATGTACCCGCGCTTCGAGGAGCGCGCCGACGACCAGCTGTCGCTGATGGCGGAGATCGCCGTCGACGCCGCCCGCAAGGCGCTGGCCGCGGCGGGGCGCCAGCCGCAGGACGTGGACGCGGTGTTCTGCTCGGCCGCCAACATGCAGCGCGCCTATCCGGCCATGGCCGTGGAGATCCAGCAGGCGCTGGGTGCGGGCGGCTATGGCTTCGACATGAACGTGGCCTGCTCGTCGGCGACCTTCGCGCTGGAGCAGGCCTTCAACGCGGTGCGCTCGGGCGCGTCCAAGTGCGTGCTGATCGTGAATCCGGAGATCACCTCGGCCCACCTGGAATGGAAGGACCGCGACTGCCACTTCATCTTCGGCGACGTGTGCACGGCCATCGTGGTCGAGCGCGCCGACCTGGCGGTGGCGCCGGAGCAGTGGGAGATCCTGGGCACGAAGCTGGCGACGCAGTTCTCCAACAACATCCGCAACAACTTCGGCTTCATGAACAAGGCCGAGGACAGCGATCCCGACGCGCGCGACAAGACCTTCCGCCAAGAGGGCCGCAAGGTGTTCAAGGAGGTGGTGCCCATCGCCGCCGCGCACATCGAGCAGCATCTGGCCGCGCTGCACATCCAGCCCACCGACGTCAGCCGCTACTGGCTGCACCAGGCCAACCTGGGCATGAACCAGCTGGTGATCAAGAAACTGGTCGGCGGCGAGGCGGGCGCGGAGATCGCGCCGCTGATCCTGGACACCTACGCCAACACGGCCTCGGCCGGCTCGGTGATCGCCTTCCACGAGCATCGCGCCAACCTGAAGCCGGGCGACCTGGGCGTGATCTGCTCGTTCGGCGCCGGATATTCGGTGGGCAGCGTCGTCGTCAAGAAGCGCTGAGCCGCGCGCTGGCCCCCTGAACAGGTGGCCCGCTCCCGTCCCGATCGGCGCAGCATTGCGCACGGAGCCCCGCCCCGCACGCCGCGGCGCGGCGCCCCGTCCTCACCGGGGAGCGAGCCATGGTCCTGTTGCTCCGCGCCTTCGTCGTCGGCGCCCTCCTGATGCCGGTGGCGCCGCTGGCGCTGTCGCAGCCCGCGCCGGCACCGCGCCAGCGCGTCGTGATCATTCCCAAGCTGGTGGGGATCACCTACTACGACGCGGTGAAGTCGGGCATCGACGCCGCCGCCCGCGAGCTCCCCGAGCTGGAGCTGACCTGGACCGGTCCCGCGCAGGACCAGGTGGAGAAGCAGATCGAGATGATCGAGCGGCTCATCCCGACCAGGCCCGCGCTGATCGCCGTGGCCGCGAACGATCCGGTGGCGATCGCGCCGGTGCTCGCGAAGGCGCAGCGCGCCGGCATCCATGTGATGAGCTGGGACGGCGACAGCCGGCAGCGCGAGTTCTTCGTCAACCTGGTCGACTTCGAGGAGTTCGGCGCCCGGCTGGTCGAGGCCGTGGTGAAGGAGATCGGCGAGAAGGGCGAGCTGGCCATCGTCACCACCAGCTTCACCGCGCCGAACCAGACCAGCTGGATCGACGCGATGAAGAAGACGATCTACGCGCGCCATCCCGGCCTGCGCATCGTCGACATCCGCCCCGCCGGCGAGAGCACGGAAGAGGCCTACCGCATCGCGCAGGACTACCTGAAGTCCATGCCCGGCCTGAAGGCGATCGTCGGGCTGGGCGCGCCCAATCTTCCCGGCGTCGCGCGCGCGGTCAAGGACGCGCAGCTGGCGGGCCGGATCGCGGTGATCGGCAATTCGACGCCCAACCTGATGCGCGGCTTCCTCAAGGACGGCACCGTGAAGACGGTGCTGCTGTGGAACGCGCCGGACCATGGCTATCTGACCGTCTACTGCGCGCGTCAACTGCTCGCCGGCGGCCTGAAGGCCGGCCAGCCCTTCGAGGCGGGCCGCCTGGGCCGCTTCACGCCGCGCAGGGACGCGGTGAACCTGCAGGTCGCGCTGCCGGTGCTGGTGTTCACGAAGGACAACGTGGACCAGTTCAAGTTCTGAGGCCAGGGGCCCGCGGTGAAGGTCTCGACGCGACTCAACCTGCTCTCGCTGCTCACCGTGCTGGTGATGACGGCGCTGGTGCTGGGCGCGGCAGTGGCCTTCCTCCAGGCCGACCTGAAGCAGTCGCGCGAGCGCCTGATGCAGCTGGAGCTGCAGGGCGCGACCCAGGCCATCCGGCAGCAGCTGTACCGCTCCGGCGTGCTGGCCGCGGCCAAGGAGGCCCAGGAGCAGCTGCGGCTGCTGCGCGGGAAGGAGGGCTTCGCCACGGCGACGCTGTTCATCGTCGAGCGCAACGACCTGCGCGTCGTCTATCACCCGCAGGGGCCGATCGGCGAGCGGGCGCGGCATCCCTTCGTCGAGGAGATGGTGCGCCGGGGCGCCGGCACGCTGGAGTACGAGTACCTCGGTGAGCGGCGCCTGGCGGTGTTCCACGCGCTGGAGCCGGTGGGCTGGCTGATCGGCGTGGCGGTGTCGCAGCGCGAGATGTACGCGCCGATGTTCCGGTTCATGCGGGCGATCGGCGGCATCACCTTCGTGGCGCTGTGCCTGAGCGGCCTGGCGGTGAACCTGTTCGGGCGCTGGCTGATGCGGCGGGTGCGCTCCGCGCTGCTGTGCGTGCAGCAGATCGGCCAGGGCGACCTGTCGGCGCGCGTGCCGCAGGCGCTGGTCGACGACGAGATCGGCGACCTGCAGCGCGGCATCAACGCGATGGCCAGCCGCATCGAGGCGCGCACCGCCGAGCAGCGCGAGGCCCGCCAGGCGCTGAGCGCGGGCGAGGCGCGGCTGCGCCGGGTGATCGAGTCCAGCATGATCGGCGTGTTCTTCTGGGACGTGTCCGGCGCGGTGACCGAGACCAATGACGCCTTCCTGGAGATCATCGGCTACACGCGCGAGGACCTGGAGGCGGGGCGCGTCGACTGGACCGCGCTGACGCCGCCCGAGGAGGCCGAGGCCGACCGCCGCGCCGTCGAGCTGCTGCGGACCACGGGCCGCTGCCCGTCCTACGAGAAGCACTACGTCCGCAAGGACGGGCGGCGGGTGCCGGTGCTGATCGGCGGCGCGCTGCTGAGCGACTCGACGCAGCAGGGCGTGGCCTTCATCGTCGACCTGACCGAGCGCCGCCAGGCCGAAGCGGACCGCCAGGCGCGGCGCGTCGCCGAGGCGGCCAGCCAGGCCAAGGGTGAGTTCCTGGCCAACATGAGCCACGAGATCCGCACGCCGATGAACGCGATCCTGGGCATGTCGTATCTCGCGCTGCAGGGTCGCCTGGACCCGCAGCAGCGCAACTACATCCAGAAGGTCCATGCCTCGGCGGAGTCGCTGCTGGGGATCATCAACGACATCCTGGACTTCTCGAAGATCGAGGCCGGCAAGCTGGACATGGAGGCGATCCCCTTCGACCTGTCCGACGTGATGGACAACCTGGCCAACGTGGTCGGGCTGAAGGCGGAGGAGAAGGGGCTGGAGCTGCTGTTCGACGAGCCGCCCGACCTGCCCACCGCGCTGGTGGGCGATCCGTCGCGGCTGGGGCAGGTGCTGCTGAACCTGGGCAACAACGCCGCCAAGTTCACCGAGCAGGGGGAGGTGGTGATCGCAGTGTCGGTGCTCGAGCGCGAGGCCGGCTGGGTGCGTCTGCGCTTCGAGGTGCGCGACACCGGCATCGGCATGAGCGACGAGCAGCAGCGCGGGCTGTTCGAGCCCTTCATGCAGGCGGATGCGTCGACGAGCCGGCGCTATGGCGGCACCGGCCTGGGACTGGCGATCAGCCGCCAGCTGGTGCGGCTGATGGGCGGCGAGCTCGAGGTCGACAGCGCGCCGGGGCGCGGCAGCCGCTTCGGGTTCAGCGTGCGGCTGGGCCTTGATGCGCAGGCCGCGGCGCCGGAGCGGGCCCGGCTCGACCTCGGACGCCTGCGGGGCGCGCGGGCGCTGATCGCGGATGACAACGCGAGCGCCCGCGAGCTGCTGGCGGAGATGACGGGCGCGCTGGGCCTGAAGGTCGAGACGGCGGTGGATGGGCTGGATGCGCTGCGTCAGGTGGCGCTCGCCGAGGCGCGCGACGAGCCTTACGACCTGCTGCTGCTGGACTGGCGCATGCCGGGCATGGACGGCGTGGCCTGCGCGCGCGCGCTGTCCGAGCGCCGGCATCCGCGCCATCCGATGCCGCCGGTGCTGATGCTGACGGCCTTCAGCCGGCATGAGGTGCAGCAGCGGCTGGACGATCAGCGGGTGACGGTGGGGGCGCTGCTGACCAAGCCGGTGACGCCGTCGACGCTGTTCGACGCCTGCGCGACCGCGCTCGGGCTGAAGGGCACGCCGGCGACGCGGCGCGCGCAGCGGGAGGAGTCGATGCAGGGCTACCGGGCCGCGCTGCAGGGCGCCCGCATCCTGCTGGTGGAGGACAACGCCTTCAATCAGGAACTGGCGCTGGACGTGCTGCACCGGGCCGGCATCGAGGTGAGCGTCGCGGGCCACGGGCGCGAGGCCCTGGCGATGCTGGAGCGGCAGGTCTTCGACGGCGTGCTGATGGACTGCCAGATGCCGGTGATGGACGGCTATGCGGCGACGCGGGCGCTGCGGCAGGACCCGCGCTGGCGGGAGCTGCCGGTGATCGCGATGACCGCGAACGCGATGGTCGGCGACCGGGACAAGGCGCTGGACGCCGGCATGAACGATCACGTCGCCAAGCCGATCCGGATGGAGGAGCTGTTCGGGGCGCTGGCGCGCT
>Ga0099823_1004420_pt1 | contig 13741 bp, 9 predicted proteins | sample CowpearedBW_FD_76831 | JGI IMG/M metagenome (GOLD analysis project Ga0099823, IMG submission 76831) | Root nodule microbial communities of legume samples collected from California, USA - Cow pea red BW | ecosystem: Host-associated > Plants > Roots > Nodule | place: USA: California | collected... | reverse complement strand
GATTCAAGAATTAACACGGACATGAAGGAACCAATGTTTTAATAAAATAGCTATTATTTTATATATTTGGATAATAATATTTTAATATATTTTTAATCCATCGTTTCAACCATTCTTAGATTATCAAAATAAATAATTGAAATGATGGATTAAAAAAAATGATCAATATATCATTATCTTATATATGTTTTGTATTCATCATTATAATTTTGGATTTTCACTTGCTTTTAACTTTGGGCCCGCTCCCCTCGATTAACACTTCTTTTTAATTTGGGCCCGCTCCAATAAACGTTAAAGTTTTTCTTTTGTCTTTGTTATACAAGAGTTTGTTCAATTTATAATAGGCTTTGAAATCCGGAAGCCAATTTCTATTTTTAAGAAAAAATTATTTACTTATTCATGCAATCTGAAATAAACTTTTAGAATTACTTTCACATTATGTAATTTAAAAGTCATTTTTGAGATTAGTAATTTAAAATTGATTTCTTAATATGAAAGTCTATTCTGTATTGTACAAACTGAAAGTTATTTTAAAGCTGTATTATGAATTGGACAATTAGAAATTATTTTTTTTAAATAAATTTACCTGTCAATTATACAATTCAAAATAAACTTTTAAATTTCAAATTTGAACGTTACTATTCACAATCAGTTCTAGATTCTACAATCGGAAAAATTTTCAAGTCACAAATAGACAATAATCGAGAAAGGTGCTCGAGGAAATAGGCAATAATGAAATGAAAAATGATAGTTTCTTCCTGAACGTCCATATATTTCTTCGATTTTTCCTCATCAAAATAGGAATTTTCTTTATATAGAGGTGCCGGAAGAAATATATGGAGGTGCACGAAGAAGCTGACATAAAAAATGAAGCAAAGCCGGTTTATGTATATGGGCCTGGGTTAGACCATGGCCCAGTGAATTCATGTTCTTCTTCCCTTGTGTTTTCATTTCAAGCGCGTTCTCTCGTTACTTGTTGTTGCTCTGTGTCCGCTGCTGCAAAGTGCAAAACCTGAGACAGTGAGAGAAATGGAGAAGATGAAAATAGAAGAGGTTCAGTCTACCACCAAGAAACAGCGTGTTGCTACTCACACTCACATCAAAGGCCTAGGGCTCGAGGTTCCTTCTCCTTCCTCTTTCTCATCCTCTTCTGTGTTAGGTCTGCAATTTTCAGTTTCAATTTTAGTTTGATTATTGTTGCTCAGGCGAGTGGAAAAGCATCGCGTTTTGCCGCCGGCTTCGTCGGCCAAGTTGAAGCCAGAGAAGCTTCCGGTCTCGTAGTCGACATGATTCGCCAGAAGAAGATGGCCGGCCGTGCACTCCTTCTCGCCGGACCACCTGGAACCGGAAAGACTGCACTGGCACTCGGGATAAGCCAAGAGCTTGGCACCAAGGTTCAACATTCATTCTTCTGCTTTTTATTTGCTTGAGAAAAAGAAAACTATGTTCTGTTAGTGTAAAACATTTTAACGTTCTCAACTAATTATAAACCGTTGTGTATATATTGTATATGTTAATTTTGTCATTCACTTTTGTTATAACGATCTTAAGAGTCATAGCGAGTCATAGCAACGGATATATTTTTTTTTAATTGGATGACACTCGGTGTATAGCCATTTATTGAACTCGTTGTTTTTTTATTTTGGTGTTTTTACCGTCATTTTCACTGTTAATAAGGTTTATGCCACTCTGTAGGTTCCATTCTGTCCAATGGTTGGCTCTGAAGTGTACTCCTCAGAAGTGAAGAAGACTGAAGTGCTCATGGAAAATTTTCGACGGGCCATTGGTCTGCGTATAAAGGAAAACAAGGAAGTGTATGAAGGAGAGGTGAGTTTATAGCTGCTGTCTCTTATCAATACTGGTTGTGCATTGTAACTATTGTTGTTGATGTTTTTGCTGGTCTTGTATAAGGTGACTGAGCTCACTCCCGAAGAAACTGAGAGCGTATCAGGTGGTTATGGTAAAAGTATTAGCCATGTGATAATTGGATTGAAGACAGTGAAAGGAACCAAGCAACTCAAGTTGGATCCCACCATATATGATGCCTTGATCAAGGAAAAGGTGAGGTTTATGATTTCCTCTTGCTCTTTGTGTGCTACCATTTGTAAATTAGTTATGAGTTATTAATTTATTTGGTTTATTTTGTGTGGGGCTGTTTTATTTTTAAAGGTATGTAATATTTGTGTGAACAAATGTGTGATGTTTTGATTTGGGACTTCTGCATACGTGGTGCAGGTAGCCGTTGGGGATGTTATATACATTGAGGCAAATAGTGGCGCTGTAAAAAGGGTGGGTCGAAGTGATGCTTTTGCTACAGAGTTTGACCTTGAGGCAGAAGAGTATGTTCCACTTCCCAAGGGAGAGGTTCACAAGAAAAAGGAGATTGTTCAGGTATTTTATTTGAAACCAATTTTATATCAATGTAATGCCTCTTAGAGTTTCTATTTTAGTATTATTATTATTTATTTATTTCTGATCTCTTATTGTGATTTGAATTGCTTGTTCTTAAAGGATGTAACCTTACATGATCTGGATGCTGCCAATGCACGACCTCAAGGGGGACAAGATATTCTATCTCTTATGGGTCAGATGATGAAACCCAGGAAAACAGAAATCACTGACAAGTTGAGACAAGAAATTAACAAGGTATTTTCAGAACTTCTGATACAAGTTTCTAGTCTATTCTTTAATTAATTGTGGGAAAAATTAAGGGTCTAAAGATGAGGGTTTCTCTTGACAATTTCTCCAAATACATCCAATGACAATTGGATGTATGACCTATTGTTACAGATGTTTTATACATAAATTGAAAATGGTGATTGATTAGATTATATTTGTGAGTTATAACCAGAAGAAACCAAAGGTAAAAGAAAAGCGGGGATAATATGGAAACAAGAGGGTAACTGTTTTTGTTGGTGACAGGTTGTCAATCGATATATTGATGAAGGTGTGGCAGAGCTTGTCCCTGGAGTTCTATTTATCGATGAGGTGACTGTGTCATTAAACTTCTCACTAACTAATTAGTGCATTACTAATGCATCTAAATAATTAAGTATTAATGCTTCTTTGCAGGTTCATATGTTAGACATGGAGTGTTTTTCATATTTGAATCGTGCTTTAGAGAGCTCCCTATCTCCAATAGTAATATTTGCTACTAATAGAGGAATATGTAATGTAAGGTACGATGAAAATAATGTTCCTTTTAAAGTTTTTGTCCAGTGGTAAATTTTGATAAATAAAATGAATGCAGTGTGATGATTGGTAGCCAGTCATTCTTGGCGTATTTTTATCATAGCAGGTCTCACCATGGGACTTATTAGTTTTTTCAAATAACTCCTTGATGTTGAGTTTAACTCTCGTCCATATAAGACTCCAATGCTTGTCACTAGTAAAGATTGAAAAATAAGCGTCTGTTTGTAGACCCTCGTTGACGTTTAGGGTATATTTGACACTTAATTGACAATTTTACGTCAATCAATGTGAACTTGAAGTAAATGGTCATATTGATTAGTTGTTAGATTGGTATGGTTGGATTTTAATTATCTCACCTTGCTAAATTTGAACATTATTGCCTGCTTTTTTATACAGAGGAACTGATATGAGCAGTCCTCACGGCATACCTGTTGACCTACTGGATCGGTTGGTGATCATTCGAACACAAATCTACGGTCCTGCTGAAATGATACAGGTAGTATTACCTTCATATTTCTTTGACTATACTTTAAAGATGTTAAGTGTTATGTATTTTGATATGTCCAACATACATGCTACTTACCTGTGCAACAGATTCTAGCTATCCGTGCTCAAGTGGAGGAACTGGTGGTGGATGACGAAAGTTTAGCTTTCCTTGGGGATATTGGACAACGAACATCTTTAAGGTCTGCATATTCTAGATTGTCTGTTCTCCTATCCTATACTTTTCCTTATGTTTCTTACACCTGTTGCTTGCTTACCAGGCATGCAGTTCAACTGTTATCACCTGCCAGCATTGTAGCAAAAATGAATGGCAGAGACAATATATGCAAGGTAATAATGAAGTTGAACTATTTGATATCAGCATTTGAAATAATGTTCACTACGTGCTTATCTTCAACTTTATGAATTATTATTATTATTGTGAAATTTATAGGCGGATCTTGAAGAGGTTTGTTCATTATATTTGGATGCCAAATCATCTGCCAAATTACTTCAAGAGCAGCAGGAGAAATACATTTCGTAATATTATTATTTTCAAACTGTTGCAAGAGCTGGTGGTTGGGTTTTAATTACAACCGGTTTGCTTGTTGCTTCTCTGCTGTCCCCTGCATGATCCGAGACCATTGGTTCATAGAATTCATCTGGGTATTATTGATGGTAGCAGAAACCTGAGACAAGAAAACCAGTCACTGGATTAGAGTCAAAGGGTTAAAGTGTGCTGTAATTTTTTGCTGAAATTGTTTTGAGATTATTTCTTATGTTTCGACGACTGAAACAGAAAGGCAACATGGAATGTAACGAGGCAGTTTTTTCCCCCATGTTTTCGATTCTTTTTCTTCTGCACTTCAAAATTTACTTATGTTCATCAAACTTAATGGTCTTAAACTTCTATCCCCTCAATTCTACAGCTTTCTGCTTGCTTTTGGAATACTTTAGGACGTGCTTAACTAATGTTTTTAAAAACGTTAATAATGTTAACTAATGTTTTTTTCTCTTTTTCTAAGTAATTCTTTTTTATTTTACTTTAATGAAATAAATTTTATAAATGTCGTCAGACGAAAATTATATCTATTTATTCAATTTTAAAATATGTATTACACTTAATAAAAATATATACTTAGACCAATTTAGTTATTGCAAACAAGATATAAAAATAAATTTAATTTCTGAAATATGCATATTTTATTTCATATTTTATATAATTAAGTTAATAAATAGGTTTAATTATAAATGTACTCAAATAATTAATTTAAATTTGTAGTTTTTATTATCTTAGATATTTTAAACAAATTAATATTAAAGTTCACGTGATCCTCGCGTGCTCTCTTTTTTTCCACACACTGTTTTCAACCATTACGTGAAACTCGCATGCTTAAAAGAAAAGCTTAACACGGCACGACTTTCATCTAATGAATAAAGGTTAGAATAAACAAAGAAAAACAAAATCAGAGAATGTGAAAAATGCTACCTGTTCCATACACAAACAATCGTTTCCACTAAATACGGCACTTTCACACTAATGTTCATTCTTTACCAAGAGTTAAAACCTCTTACAGCCAAATTAAAAGTTTGCAATGAAATAGATTGTATAAATGTTAAAAAAAAGAAGTTATTGTGTTTAAAAATAAAATATAAATTTAATTGTCTTAATCATTAAATAAAGTATGTATTCATAGATTTTTTTTTTAAAAATAAAATTGGATAATCTCTTTCTGAACTCATTTTTTAAATATTAAATCATTTTTAACTCTTAAAATCAGTTTCGACCTAGAGGGCTTTGAAACCAAAACCATTTTTAAACCGAATCGCATAAAATCCAAACTGGTTTAGAACTGAATAAATATAAAAGTATTGTAACTTTGTCATAAAACAGAGTTGACTTTGTAACCAGTTTTTACAACCTTAAGAAAGAATGATGAAATGAATTATGAATTGAGAAAAGTTTTGTTTCGGTCGGTTTTCTGCGATGATCGAGAAAGAGAAGAAAAATCGTTGTTTTGAGGATGTTCAGAAATGGATAAAAGGTCTCTCAGATGGAACTTATGGTAATCAGATAGAGACTTCCACCACAAAGGGTCTTCGGCTTGTAAAAGCACACAAAGGTTTTCTTCTTTGTGACATGATCATACACACTGGCTTGTTGGTAATAAAGCATTCATCTTTGTGTTTCATTTTAAGCCTTTTTTTTGGTTATGTTATGTCTGAATCAATCACAGTTATGGCTTTTGTTTCTATAGGATGAAAGTGGAAACTGGCATGTGAGTGCAATAGCAACATTAGTAGACATGGTTGGAAGTGTTGCACCCTACACACTTAACCAATGTCACCATGTCACTCTTGACTTAAATATCTCATACTTCTCAATGGCAAAGGTTCAGGTAGTTTTCTCTTCATCTTGACATCTAAATATCTTTGGTTTTTGTTAAGGGATTTTGTGTTCTTAGACGAACATGTTAACCTTTTCGTAACAATGATATCAGAGTTTTGCAATGAACCGCAAGGTGCCACTTTCTGAAAGATGGACCTTTGTTAAGAGATTTTGTGTTCTTGTATGAATGGATTAACCTTTTTGTAACAGTTTTTGTGAATTTTTGTAAGACAAATGCATTTATTAATTCTACCTACCAACAATAGGAAGAGGTTGAAATAGAAGCAAAGGTTGTTGGAAAGAAGGATGATTTAACTTCAGTGATTGTGGAAGTCAGAAAAAAGAAGAATGCAGAATTGGTTGCTCTAGGAAAATTGTGGATGGCAGTATCTACAAAGAATGCAAAACACCAAGCTAGTAAACTCTAACCAATGTTTCCTTTACATTTTTTTTGTTAATGCAGATTCTGCTTTTCTTCTACCATGTGAAAGTAAACTGTTTCAATCAAAAGTGACATGTTGTAGCTGTTTCATTGATACTCCTTCTATTAAAGTAGAAATTACTTCTAAACAATGAATATCATGTTCTAGCTGTTGATATCTGCAACTACTACATATCAGAACATGAAAATATATAAATATGGCTATCCAAGTAGTATATGTTCCTACAAAGTTCAACATCTCAACTAGTAAAGCATATACTTTTTCTATTCACTGTGAATCTGCAGGTACTTCAGTTAACTCTTCTTCCTTTGAACCATTGTGTTCACTAACTTTTACAACCTTTTCAATAGACCCTCAATAATTATTCATTGTCAAATTTAGTTAACTCTTCACATTTAAGCCAATATCTTCACTGTCATGTGAATGTGATGCCTTGCTCACAGTGCCATTTTGAGTTAATGGTTTCTCATTTGAACTATTTTCTTCAGAAAACATAGATAGTTGATCAACTGTGGGTCCATAAGCCCAACTGCATACCAGATAATACAGTATATTAACAGCATTGAGTAGAGCAAGAAGCCAATAGTACTTATCATAACGACCCTTGTTAATGTTATCCAAAACCCACCCTTCTTTTCCTCCTCTTGAAGTAACATGTTCCACAGTGCTGAAAATCAAACTAGATAAAAAGTTTCCTGCAGCCATTCCAAGTCCAAAGAGGCAAGAAGCAATACTTGACATAGTTCTGGGAAACTCTGTGTAATAGAACTCATTTTGGCCTATTGCATTGAATGATTCAGCCATTCCTGCCAAGAAAAGCTGAGGAACAAGCCACATTCCAGACATATTCAACACTGCATGCATGTCATTAACATGTCCCTCTCTGATTGCTCTTCTTCTCCTTATAGTCTCCACAATTGCTGCAGTTGAATAATGGAGTAAAGAGAAACACAATCCAATTCCCATTCTTCTCTTGGCACTGATCCTAACCGGTTTTCCTACAATCTTTGATGCTAGAGGAATAATGGCACGGTCATAAAGAGCCACCCAAAGAAATATTGTAATCACCAACACTACAGGAAAAGAACCTGCAGGAACTTCAAAGTTAGAACTGATGTGCCTGTTGAGGGATTTAGCTTGCAGTATTCCAAAAGATCCTCCAATGTTAACTGATACCATGATCCCTGTAGACCACAGAGGAATAACTTTCATAATAGCTTTTAGTTCTTCCACTTGTTCTATTGTGCAGAGACTCCACGGATCCGTGGCTGATCCATCACAGGCTATATCTTTCTCAGGATCTTGAATGATGCAAGCTTTATTCAGAAACCTGGAAAACAAAGCATTGCAAAAGTTCATATTTTTTTGATCCAGTGAATAAGAATAAGCACAACATAACATGATAAAATAATGATAGTGTTATGTTATCGACCTTAGTTTTTCATCAGGAACAAGAAGATCAGAGTCCTTCCTACGATGGTACTTTTCAGCTGAGTTGTTGTTCCTTGGTGGTAATGGAAGCTTCCGGTTCTTATAGGCCACAACAATTACTTGTACTAGACCAGTGATTAAGCTGCCCTGAACTTTGTTCTTTACATAAAGTGGAGAAGCAATGAAAAACAATAAAGTGGACATGAACATAAGTGCTGTTGGAACTCCAAAACCCAGTTTCCACCCAAAATGATCTTGGATGTAAACTATGACTGTGAGGGCTATTATGACAGCAAAAGCTGTGAAAGCATAATACCAGCTGAAAAATGTTTCTAAGACCCTCTGGTTTTTGGGGTTATCTTTTTTATTGACCTGGTCTGCACCAAATGGCATGGAACATGAAAGACCACCATTTCCAAGTGACATGAGAGCAAAGGAAGAGATTAGCATTGTCATTTGCCCAGTTGTTGCTGAGTTACATCTTTCAGGTTCTTGATTGCAAGGAAGAGGCTTTGCTTGTGGAATCATTGCTGTTAGCCACAAGAGTGTCATTCCCTGTTCAAAGAACAAAACAAGTTTTGATAAAATCAATGTTTTGAATATCTTGTAACGCTCAAACTGGTTTTTTCGGTGTTGTTCTTTACTTAACATTAGAAAGATACTATTTTGGTACTTTAAAAATGTGATTATCAATGTATTTTGAAGACACAACAGAAGAATAATACAGAAAAACCAGCAGAGAATCTAAAGTTTTTGAAGAGTACCAGGAAAGTGATGGTGGATCCTAACCCAACAGAGAGGAATCGACCCAAGTAAGAATCAGCAATGAAAGCACCTACGAGTGGTGTGATATTGCTTGTTGCAGAGGACAATAGAAGCAATTGTGTTGCTTTGGCTAAATGAAAATGGTAACTCCCCATCAAATACAGTATCATGTTTGGTAGAAGACCAAATGTTGCAACTCTTGCAAGTGCCTCATTTGCTGCAACAACACAAACAACCAAAACCAGAAACCATGAGAATCCATCAATCTGAAGCAACCAAACCAAACCAAACCAAACCAGAAAATGTTTTTGTTTACCCATGATGAAAGGCATGGTAACAAAACCACCCTTTTCCTTGTGTGGTCGTTGAATGTGTTGTGAAGCCATCATTTCAACTTCTCTCGAACAAAGCTCCACTTGCTTCTCCATTGTTGCCTCCTTCACAATGCAAACACAGAGTTTGGGAGCTCTTAAATACCAGTTTTCATGCAGCAGATAAAAATGTCAGAACTTGCAAGAGCTCGAAAGTACCATGTTTCTGTTTCTGTGTGTCTCTGTTAGAACATGTTACTTATAGCAAACATTTTCTATGTTATCACTGTCCAACGATACTTACAATGTATGAGGTAATGTTAATAATGCTTTGTTCATCACATACATGAATCAGATGCATGATGCACCATATTTTCACTGCAATTTTTTTCAAATGCTAATAATCAAATTTAGCAAGTAAATGTCAAAGTGGGACTTTCTGATTTTAATCAACTATGGGGTATGAATTTTGTTACTTTAACAGAAGAATTGTAAAAACAGTTTACCATTTTTAATTTATTAATTATGTTATATCTCTAATTCAGTGTGAATTTTTTAATAGATTCAAACCCATCACTTTATTCTTACGTATAATTAATAGAAAATTTACAATCGATAAAATAAAAATTATTTATTATTTATTATATATATATTTTTAATATCTTCTGAGAATTTGAGCTCTGTACATGAGACAAACAAAAAGAATCTATTTGATGTTCATACAAAACAAAAAACATTTTACATATACTATTTCCCATCAACCTTTCTTTGTTTCTCCATCAATTAGTTTCTTCTCAATCTCGTTCATTCAATCAATCATTTTATAATTTTTAGAAACCGTTGCCTCTAAAAAAAGACCATTTATAAATATAAAATTAGTGAAAAAGAGAAGAAGTTTACTTTACCTAAAACTTTGTGAAAAGGACATGAAAGGAAAGTTTGTAATTTTGCTAGTGTTTTGGAATCTTGTGATCATCTCATCTCAGCTTTATTTTCTGGTCTACTTGAATTTCAAAAGGCAAATTTGTAGTGCGTTACACTTTGCCTTTCCTCTTTAAAATTTATTATATTCCTGAAACTATTAGAAATTTTTATATTATATGAAATTTATTTGCAAATTGTTAAAAAAAATTGTAAAAATAAAAAACTTTTTCTGCCATCTTTTTTAAAAATCTTAATTGGAAGGTAATTTCTTCGTGAATAATCATTTTCTATAAAATTATTAAATTTATAAGTATTTTCTACAAAATTTGTTGCGAAAAGTGTTTTATACAAAATATTTTGTAAAAAAATTGGTAATAATTTCTTGCAATTTTTTTTTCACAACAAAATTTGTAAATATTTTCTACGAAAAAAATTTTAAAACAAAATTGATAGGAAATATGAATTTTTTTAGTAGTATAAAGACTAAAAAACATTTGCATAATACATTATCAAAACCACAAAACCATAGATACTCATTATTCATTTCTAAAATAATGACTCTGCCTTAGTTGAACAAAATAATTATCAGTCAATCTTACTTTTTTTTAGTTTAATTAAACTAGTTTAAGTGAAATTTTATAAGTATGCTTTGATATGCATTGCGATAATATTATTAGAATAAATTATTGTCTACAATTCAAAATCCCCTTTTAGTCTTATTTTGAAAATAATGAATATTTAAATTATCTTTAACTTTGATTATAAAATAATATGGACATGGACCAATCTTAGAAGACTATAGTATAGGAGGTTTTGACTCCCAATTTTTTTTTCAATATGCATATTAATATATAAATAATTTTATAAAATTTTAATATATTTCTCAAATTTATACGCATCTATCTTGACATTTTTAAAATATTTTTATATATTTGACATTTCTAAAATTTATATACATCTATTTTACATTTTCAAAATATTTATTGAGAATTCAACTTGAATGTGAAACCATTAAATATATTAGAACACGTTTTCGATAAAGTATAAGAGAGAAAAAAATCATCTTTAGAATTACTTTTTCATTTCTCTATTTGAAGACAAAGAAAATAAAAATTCACTTTCAGAATATCCTTTCCATTCCAACTTCAACTATACTAACAAACAATATATCTTAACAACCTTATCTCACTAGACTTGGAACTATTGAACATTTATTATAGGCTGTGTAAAAATTATGATAAATATTTTATTTTCAAAAATAATTTTTTGACAATAACAAAGTTACTAAATAGAGTAATTTTTAATTTTTTTTATTGAAAGTTACAAAAATATAAAGTAATAAAATTTTAGAATTTATTTATTTTTTACTAAAAATGGTTATTTGTCAAAATTTGTCAATTTTTTTTTTTGTAAAATTATCATTTCTCTTTTATTTTATTGTATACGTAAGCTTCTAAAATTAAATTGCTTACCTAAGCAACCTTCCTTTCTTTTTTTGGATCATGTGTAAGGTCTCCATTGTTTTCTTTGAAAAAAGTAAGATGTTGAAAATTTGGTTTGTGCAAAACTTTAGTATTAGAAAGCAAAATTTGACAAAAGAGGAAAATAAAGGTCATAGTCATAAACTGTGACATATACTTTTTTAATATAATGTTTTATTCAGGAAATTAATGTTAAGAATATTAAATTGGAACTGCAAAGTGAACACTCAAAAGAAAACACACTTATTAAAGTGCAAATTTGATGTTTTTAGAAGCCTATAAATGATATCAGAACATACTACTTTTAATTAAAGTGTGTTATAGTCCTTAAGTTGGTAAAATTAGACTAATAGAAAGGTATTTATATTTAGATAGTGTGTGGGACTTTAATAGCTATGTATGAGTTGATTTGTAAAAGAAGTATAAAATATTATAACCCTAAATTACTAATTTTAAGTCTATATTTCTTCTTTTACTCATTTTAAAAATTAAATAGTGAAATTTCTTTTCAATTATGTCGGTCTAATTATTATAATAAGTCAAGATTATATGCGAGATTCATAGAAAGTTGAAAAACTAATAATTCAACTAATTAGTTGCTTAAATTATACGCATAAATGTTTGGTAAAGCAAAGGAATCGACAGATTTAAAATTATGTGTGTGTGTGTGTGTTTTTTCAGAAGAATAAAATAATGTTATAATGAATAAAAAAATAGAACAATGTAAAAATGTTCAAAGCTAAAAATAAAAACAAAATAACTTATTATTTATTATCGATATATCCTATCTAATAAAAATATAAAAAAAGAAAATTCCAAATTGTGTATAAAATATTACTTTATGAGTAAAAAAAGAAAATGAAATATATATATATATATATATATATATACGTATAAACTAAAAAATAATTAAAAATATAATAAACACACAAAACTATAAACTATTAATTTAAAATAGCATGTAAAAAACATTATATATCAAGCAATAATAATAACATCAAACAAATTTTTTAATCGGTGGAAGAAACTATTATAAACGACGAAACAAAAACTAACTACTATGTGAAGGAATAAGATTGCCGTATATCAAAGTCTCGAGAAAATGTAAATGTGATTATTCCAATGTATGAACTATGGATTTCAAGTTCACTTAAGATTATTTATTATATAGAAATATTTGATAATTAATATATCAGAAGAGAAAAAGGTTTGATTTTGGCTTCTCAAATTCATTTTTTTTCTTATTTTTATTTATCTAAATACTTCTTTTAATATATATTTCTATTTTGTACCTGTCTCATTTTTTTCTTGATCTTCTTTTCCTCTTAAGAAGAAGAACAACTCAAAACATAAAACCAATAACAACTCCCAGAAATTGACTCTCCTGTATGTTAGAAGTGAGCTTTAAGTCTAATTTAATCCCACAAAACCGACTTATAAGGTGAGGATTGCACCTATTTATATACTGTAAATTGGAATTGGTTTTATCTCTAGTCGATGAAGGACTTCCAACACTGTATTCCAAATGTGTTTTCATGAAAGAGTAATGAAAAATAAATTGATACCTGGCAGTGATATTTTTGGATGGTGAAAAAACTGTAAATGGAAAATGATGTTTCAATTCATTAATTAATAAATTATGATCATGATTTTATATGAATTCTGAAATTTGAGTTCATATTAATTGCTTATGTCATGACTGTTGTTGCCAACCCAGCAAGCCCATAAGTCAATGAATGTGGAGACAGAAATTGTAGTGTTGTATTCGAGTTATAATCTTCAATCTTTTATAATTCTAAAAGAAAAAAGAAAAAATTGTTAATGATGAATCCTGCATTAAAGTTTCTTAACACTTTAATTAAATCACATCAAGTTTGTTTGCTCTTTCATTTTTTTTTTCTTGATACTTTTGTTTTGTGTCATTCTCCTGAATTGTGTTAACTCAATTAACTTGGGTTAAATCAACAAGGTACTTATTTTACCAATCACTTTATCAACTACTTCAAAAGCTAATTTCACTTCATGGTTTTAGTTTTGAACCAGAAAATAAGATTTCAAGTTTGTAAACTTTTATGCTAGTTTTATTGCCAAACATAATCTATGTATGTCAGAGAATGAAGGTTCAGAATACAGAAAAATGAAACAATTCAGTACCTCAAAGATTCCTTTATAAATATTGCCTCATACAAAACCAGCTACTGGTTTCAGTAGCCTGATCAAACACCAACACTGGTTTTTATTGGAACCAATAAAACTCATTTTAATCAGTTACAGTTTTATGTGATGAAGTTCTTAAAATTTCTTCACCAACCTGTGATACCT
>Ga0099823_1004416_pt1 | contig 13742 bp, 20 predicted proteins | sample CowpearedBW_FD_76831 | JGI IMG/M metagenome (GOLD analysis project Ga0099823, IMG submission 76831) | Root nodule microbial communities of legume samples collected from California, USA - Cow pea red BW | ecosystem: Host-associated > Plants > Roots > Nodule | place: USA: California | collected... | reverse complement strand
TTTTGTTTTCAATCCTTGTTCCTTTATTGTTTGAGCTGGTGAATATATATAGCGAGGTACTTGGAAATGCGCAAGCTTCTGACTTTTTCTCATCTTGTACTTGCTGGTTCAATCTTGAAGCATTTCGGTTTCTGGGATTGACTTGTTTTTGCTGTTTGTTATTTTCTCTCCGTTTTTGAAGAAATTCAGGACTGTTCATTCGTTTTAATGGTTTGGTCTGTTTGTGTTTGTTGATTAATGTGGTTTTAGGCTGCAATTCGTAGGCTTTTTATTGTCCCCGGGAGGTTTTTGGCTCGTTAGTTGTCACACATTAACATCTTTTATCTGATTTTATTTCAGGATAAATAAAGCTCAAGTGGTGTATCCGTGTATGTGGTGGAATTTCTACTTATGTTTCAGTTTCTATCGCGCAGCAGAGGGACATAAAGAGGAACATACTTTGTTGTTTTTGATTAGTTTAGCTTTGGTTGTTGGCAAGCAAAATGACCATTGACGTGCCACCGTCCAGTGCCCATAGTGTTAGAACAAACAGATCTTCCTTTGGTTCTAGCAATGGCAGTGAGGCTACTCCATTACACAACTATGCATCTGTTAGCAATGGTGATGGCTATGACAGTGATGGCTCTAATTTCGCACCATCGTGAGTATCATCTTTTCATTTGGGTATATATTGGAGATTGCACAAATAAGTAACTTCGTATTCTATTTGCATATTGCAGTACACCAACAACCCTATCAAGTGCTATTCCAGCAGAACTCGCTGGAGCTGTACCCTTGATTGATAAATTCCAGGTTGGAATATTTTCGTGAATAATTTTGCTTCTCTAGTAATTTGTGTCTCAATGAGTTTCGTCTAAGTTCCTGCATTAAGGATAGTTTTTACTTTATTGCTTCAATTAACTGCATTGTCGTTTATCATCACCAAGTTTTCCATAATGTTGTTGTTTGTTATAGGTGGAAGGATTCTTGAAACTGATGCATAAACAAATTCAGTCTGCTGGAAAACGTGGATTTTTTTCAAAAAGATCCGTGGGACCCCAAGTTCGAGAGAAATTTACATTTGAGGACATGCTTTGTTTCCAAAAAGTAATCAAATACCAACATTTCTATAGTGTATGGTTGATTATAGTTTTTGGCACATGAGAAGATAACTTGCTAATTCATGCAGGATCCAATACCTACGTCTTTGCTTAAGCTGAACAGTGACTTGGCAAGCCGAGCAACAAAGTTATTTTTAATAATTTTGAAATATATCGGAGCTGATTCATCTGACCGTGTAACTCCATTAAACTTTGATGAACGAGTTGAGCTTGTTGGTAAATTATACAAGCAGTGTTTGAAGCGTTCAGAACTCCGAGATGAACTTTTTCTCCAGATATCAAAACAAACGAGAAACAACCCTGAGAGGTATGTAAATTTTATTTGTATTGTGTGTTGTTTGGTGCTTCATGTGTGATGCTAGTAACTAATACCTTTTTGGTCTGAAAAAACAGGGAATGCTTGATTAAAGCATGGGAGCTAATGTATTTATGTGCTTTGTCCATGCCTCCCAGTAAAGACATTGGAGCATATTTGTCAGAATATGTTCATAACGTAGCACATGGTGTGCTTGCTGATCCTCAGATTCGAGCCCTTGCTTTAAATACGTTAAATGCTTTGAAGCACTCTGTCAAGGCAGGTCCTAGACATATAATACCTGGACCTATCGAGATTGAAGCCATGTTGACTGGGAAAAAGCTTACAACTATAGTGTTCTTCCTGGATGAAACATTTGAAGAAATTACATATGACTTGTCAACAACAGTTGCTGATGCCGTTGAGGTTCTTTGAAACCTTTGAATGCTTATGTGATATATCTACTGTAGGATTTATGTGATATTTAAGAAGTTTATCCAAACTTAGTAATAGTCTCTTTCTGTCTGAATTGATTCTCGATTGCTTCAATTGTGTTTACTTCATCAAGTTTAAATCCTTGTATCCATTAACTTATATTTGTTTCAGGAACTTGCCGGGATCATTAAATTGTCAACATACTCGAGCTTTAGCTTGTTTGAATGTCGTAAAGTTGTTACCGGTTCCAAGTCGCCGGATTCTGGGAATGGCATGTTTTCTTCCACTATGTGCTTGTTAATATCATTATTCTTACCGAGATCAGTAGTCTAAAACTTCTCTTTTGTTGTTACTCAGAGGAGTACATTGGATTAGATGATAATAAATATATCGGGGATCTGCTGGCGGAATTTAAGGCAGTTAAAGAACGAAGTAAGGGAGAAATTCTGCACTGTAAGCTAATATTCAAGAAAAAGTTATTTCGTGACTCAGATGAAGCTGTCACAGATCCAATGTTTTTGCAGTTGTCCTATGTACAAGTATGGCTTTTTTGTCTCACTTGTATGAATGAATTAGATTATATGTAATTATTATTGAATAGAATTGCAATTACCTTCAAGATATTGATTGTTCTGCATGGATGTGTTGTTACAGTTGCAGCATGATTATATTTTGGGTAACTATCCTATTGGAAAGGATGACGCTTCCCAGCTTTCTGCACTGCAAATCTTGGCTGAGATAGGATTTGTTAGAAGACCAGAATCATGCACGTTAGTGATTTTCAATGTTCATCTTGTCATAAACTTTTTTTCAAAAATGTTTAGCTTTTCTTGCTTAATGATAATGTTATGGTCAGGGACTTCTTTTATTTTCTTATGATTTTATCAACTCTCAGATTTTTTTTTGTATTGATCAGTGACTGGAATTCATTCCTGGAGCGATTTCTACCTAGACAAATTGCAATGACTCGAGCAAAACGGGAATGGGAGTTGGACATTCTTTCTTGCTATCATTCACTGGTATGAGTCTGAGATACTTCCCAAGAGCCCAAACCCTTCTGTTTGTTTTTCTTTAACCTTTGATCAGTGTTGAGTATGATTATTTTGTTGCTTTTGTAGCTTGTGTCGTTCATTTTATTTCAAAACCATTCTCTGAGCATCTAACACAGTCCTTTTCCACTTATCATGGAAATCAGTATTTGCTTGAGCGAAAACTGTATTACGTTTGAAAAAGTATGAATTTCTTCTTTGTCTGATTTAAGATGTTGCTCCCTTTACAGGCGCATGTGACTAAAGATGATGCAAGACAACAATTTCTCCATATATTGAGAACAATTCCTTATGGATTTTCTGTTTTCTTCAATGTTCGCAAAATTGATGATCCAATTGGACTCTTGCCTGGAAGAATTATTTTGGGAATCAATAAAAGAGGGGTATGACAAACAAAATGATTAAATTATAATCTTACAAGGCTTAAAACTTCTTTTTCAAAACAAGTTTTAGTTTAATTGAATGTTTTTTGGTATGAAATATTACTAGGTCCATTTTTTCCGTCCTGTTCCCAAGGAGTATATGCACTCTGCCGAGTTGAGAGATATAATGCAATTTGGAAGCAGCAATACTGCAGTATTTTTTAAAATGCGAGTTGCAGGTGTTCTTCACATATTTCAGTTTGAGACAAAGCAGGTATTGGCATGTTCTTTGTTTTGTGGTGGACTTGGTTCATTCTTTTCCTCACTAAATCAATGTCATTATATCATTCTTTTGAAGGGAGAAGAAATCTGTGTAGCCCTTCAGACACACATAAATGATGTTATGCTGCGACGTTATTCCAAAGCTCGATCTACCGTGGGTGGTTCTCTGAATGAGGATACTTCTACTAACTTTAAGCCTTCTAATTTGGAATTATATGAGAAGCGTGTTCAAGATTTATCAAAACTTGTTGAAGAGTCTCAAACAAATGCTGATCAAGTAAGTCTAAGCTTGTAATACATGTTATTGGCTCAATTCAGATAAACTCTTCTATTCGTTCTTAGAGAAGAATAATGAAATAAAATGAATTGAACTTCTCCTATAGGTTAAAATCAAGTTATGCACTTCAACTTTTTGATAAGTTAAATGTGCCTTCCAAAAAAAAAACGTGAGATACAAGTTGGTTCTAACTTTGAGAGAAAGTTGATTCATTTTTTTATATTCTTGTGAGTAGTTGTTGATAACTTTATCCAGACTAGCTCATAGTTCGTTGTGTAGGACATAAAGTAGACTCCAAACTGAACCATTAAAACTAAAAGTCATTTCTTTTGAGTTATTACATTGTAAAAGAAATCCATAGGGTTTATTGCATTGTAAAACAACTCATCCTAATTTGGCTTTAGACTTTAGAGTTAGGACTTGTTTGGACGAGCTTCTCAATGACCCTTTAGGAGAGGAAATAAGAAGACAAAATGATATTAATTTCCCAATAAGCTAAAATTTGCTTATGCACAAGTTAAGAATAAAGATTTAGAGAAATTTTAGCTTATGGAGAAGCTAATTTTCAGTTTTTCCTCTTATATTTTTCTCCTAGAAGGACTTCATGAAAAATTCATCCAAATAGGTCCGTAGTACAAGGCTCGAATTGAGTTTTACTTTTTATAGATAAAGAGACCAGTTTCTTGCACGAAATTATGTATACAAATGATATATTGGAGGCACCAATCTTTTTATTTGGGTTAACTGTGTTTGTTTCTGCTTAAACTAAGGGAAATCATAGTCTGTTTTATCCCAAAAGGACTAACGGAAAGTTGTCAAGGAAAGTGAATGTTTCTTCAAAATAAGCTGAACTAAACAAACATTCTTTGAGTTGTTGTAATATTTTTAAATCCTGTTGAACAGTTGCTAGAGAAATTACGTCAGAAGCATAAACAAGAAGAGGAAATGCTACAAGAATTAGATGGCTTAAAAAAGTCTTTAAAAGCTGATAAGCAGAGTCTTGCAGAAGTTACTGATGACCGTGACAAACTTAGGTCTTTATGCTTAGAAAAAGATAAGGAACTTCAGGTAAAGGTCTTAAATTTTCCCGGAAGCAGTCTTATTTTAATTTATACATTACAGACCTTTTTAAATGATTATGCAATCTACTAGGCTAAAATTCTCGAGAAAAGAAACATGGAAGCACAGATGGCCAAGCTGAGTAATCAGGTTACTGAAAACGCCACAAAAAATGACCTGCTTCAAGCAGATAACCAAGTAAGATGCTTTATGAAACTGTCAGGTTATTCATTTGTTATTTCCTTCCCGGACAGTATAGGCAATAGACATTGTCACTTTAATGTATAATTTTTGGACTTCGGTTGGTGTCTAAGGTGTCACAAAAACTTGAAGACGACCTAAAATTATGTAAAGGTGAGCTGCTTGAAGCTGAAGAGACCATCAAAAGCTTGAGAAGTGAAAAGTTGATTTTGGAACGGAAGCTATTTGAGTTTGAGAAGAAGAGTGAAGAAGAGGTAACATAGAATATTGGAACTCTCTATTTTATTTAAAATCCGTATTTTTTAATTTAAGATGATGTTCAATCAATGCCTTGGTGGTGTCTGTAATGCAGATTAGTTCTCTACAATGTAAACTTGAGCAAGAACGCAAGAATTTGAACTCTCATGCACATGACCTTGAACGAAAACTGGATATGCTTAGACAAGAATTGACTGTGGCCAAGTCTACACTTTCAGTCAAGGACTCTGAATTGGCTGCTTTGAAGAACAATTTAGATGAACTAGAAGAATTGAGAGAAATGAAAGAGGTTTTCTGCTCTTATTTTATTTTCATTTTTGTTAGCATACTATTGGCATTCATTTTAGGTGTATAAATTTAGTTTTTTTTATTGATGAATTGCTATTTTGCTACATGTAGGACATTGATAGAAAGAATGAACAGACAGCAGCCATTCTGAAGATGCAAGCGGCTCAACTAGGTGAAATGGAATTGCTGTATAAGGAAGAGCAGGTTCTAAGAAAGAGATATTTTAATACCATAGAAGGTAGTGTACAGAAAGTATCTATACAAGACTTATTATGTCTATGTGGATGTGTAGATTTACATATATAACTGACATAATAACTGCATTTGAATTTGATTCTTTATTTCAGATATGAAAGGCAAAATAAGAGTTTATTGTCGGTTAAGACCTCTTAGTGAAAAAGAGATTGCAAACAAAGAAAGAGATTCTCTTACTACTGTTGATGAGTTTACAGTTGAGCACCCATGGAAAGATGACAAAGCAAAACAACACATATACGATCGTGTATTTGATGGTTATTCCACTCAAGAAGATGTATTTGAGGATACTAGGGCAAGTGTCAGATAGCAAATTAAAGACCATAGTTGCTTTTTGCTTTAGATAATAGATACATTGAAATAGATTTAACAATTTGATAACTCCTTACTTATGTTTTACTTTGGACATTTTCAATGCAGTACCTAGTGCAATCTGCTGTAGATGGTTATAATGTTTGCATATTTGCTTATGGTCAAACTGGTTCTGGAAAGACTTTTACAATCTATGGAGCTGAAAACAATCCTGGACTCACCCCACGTGCCACTGCAGAACTTTTTAGGATTTTAAGAAGAGATAGTAACAAGTATTCTTTTTCCTTGAAGGTAACAATGGTGAAATGAAATGTCAATTAATGAATATTTATCTCTGTTCTATAAATGTGGTGTCATCAAATCCACTGAATGTAAATATAATTACTGTGCATAGGTAAGTGATTAAATTATGTTTTTCTTTGTCTTTCAGTGGGTTTAATGTTGAACAACTTAACCACAACACAACAGATCATGAGTTTTGCAAAAGTCTGTGTTTGTTGTCTGATGTTGACATGTTTTGTATCTTTGATGCAGGCATATATGTTGGAGTTATATCAAGATACACTTGTAGATCTTCTGTTACCCAAGAATTCAAAGCGTTTAAAATTGGATATTAAGAAGGATTCAAAGGTGATTTCTCCCATGTTGTGAATGTACATTTCAATGTCTATATATTTTTCTCTTCATTATAAACAACTGATATTCATGTTCTAGATATTTTAAGGGCTGGCTTAGGAAGGTGTAGGATTACACAGTTTATTATATTCATGGATTGCATTCCCTAATTGTAATTGTTTTACTTTACTCTGATCTTAGGGAATGGTAGCAGTTGAAAACGTAACAATTGTGTCCATTTCTAATGTGGAGGAATTAAACAGCATAATACAGAGGGGATCTGAGCAGCGGCATACATCAGGGACACGAATGAATGATGAAAGCTCAAGATCTCATCTCATACTATCAATTGTCATTGAAAGTACCAACCTTCAAAGCCAATCAACTGCAAGGGGAAAGGTATCATTATTCATTACCTTGAAACATTAATCATGGAGCAGTTTGAAACATTAGTATTTGATGAACTTGAGTCATTATAGATGTTAATTTTGTTATTTGGATTTATCATACAGTTAAGTTTTGTGGATCTTGCTGGGTCAGAGAGAATAAAAAAGTCAGGTTCAGAAGGTAATCAACTTAAAGAAGCTCAAAGTATCAACAAATCATTATCAGCACTAGGAGATGTTATCAGTGCTTTGTCTTCTGGTGGTCAACACATACCTTACAGAAATCATAAGTTAACGATGTTGATGAGTGACTCACTTGGGGGTAATGCCAAAACTCTCATGTTTGTGAATGTATCTCCAACAGAATCAAGCTTGGATGAGACACATAACTCTCTCATGTATGTGTATTTTTTAATCTGTTTTCATTGAAAACTTCAGTAGTTTTGGGGCAATAATATGCAGAATATAAAAAAAGAACATGATTAAGCCAAAGTTTTACATGGCTAATAATTATCTTGTGTGCTAATTTAGGTATGCATCACGAGTGAGATCAATTGTGAATGATCCAAGCAAAAATGTTTCTTCAAAAGAAATAGCTCGACTGAAGAAACTGGTTGCATATTGGAAGGAGCAAGCAGGTAGAAGAGGAGAGGATGAAGAGTTGGAAGAAATTCAAGAAGAAAGACCAACTAAAGAGAAGAGTGATGGGAGGCATTCTATGTAGTAATTCTAGGAAAATAGGAACACAAATAGCCTCTAGATAGGGTTGGCCATTTTCTGCATTTCAGATTTTGGAATGTTGTGATCACTTCCCAATTAACAAGATTGCACAGGCTTCATAGGTTGTAATTTATGTCAGATGCAAGATGTATAGTTGAATCATGTACATATATATTTTTAATATTTTAACTTGTTCACATATAGATATATACTTTCTGCAACAGGTTAAATCTTATCAAGAAGATTCAGTTTTCAATGTCTGTCTGACATAATTTAGTTTGATTCTGATTTGTTATTGAAGACATTTATTGGTCTGTTGTCTAATTTTGTAGCGAAGGAGGATGTCAGTAAATATTTCAAAATTATAGATCCTTAGCTGATGCAAAAGAAACAAGGTTTACTGTTTGGTCATTTTTTTCAGGTTTATCATGGAAGTTGTGCAATGCTTTTTCACAAGCTCTTACAACAAAAGAAGTTCGTTTGAAAACAAAAGTTTTAATAAAATTATGCCAACGATTCATATGTTTATATGTTTATTTATTATTACGTTATTATTAAACTAATTTTATTTATAATTACCTTTTCTTTGTTTTCTTTGTGCATTCAATATGTTTATATTTATTTACTTAAGCTAATTAAATTATTTATTTTGCATTTATGTAAAATATGACATTAATTATATTGGTTATCTCTTATTAATACTTGTCCTCAATTACTGGTTAAGTTTGGGTAGTATGAATGAAATTGAATTTTAAAAATTTATATATTTATGCTTATGTTTTTCTTTGTTAATTTATGTCTTCATGTTTTGTTATTTATTTATTGTGTATTTAATCAAATAATTAATTTGTATTTATGTTTCATGTTGTTATAGTTTCAATACGTTGTTATCTGTAGTATTTAAGAATAACCTGATTTTTTTAAAGATTAATTTCTACAACTATTTTTTCGGACGACTAATTTTTGTATGATTTTTTCTTCGAAAAAATAAGACAATAATTATATCATATTAAGTAACTAATATATTTTCCTATTGAATACTAAAATATATTTACTGTTAATTATATTTTAGCATATTTTTTAATATATATATATATATATATATATATATATATATATATAAAATTGTTAAAAGTACATAAATAAAAAACTTCACAAAAATTCAATTCGTGAATTTTTTATAATCCTCAAACTTCCATGAAATTTATATATCAGCGAATATTTAAGAAAAAATATATTTTATAAATTTTTTAAATAAAATTATAAAATTAAAATAAATATAATATATAATATATAATAAATTTTAATTTTAATTTTAATTAAATTTAATCTAAAAAAATATAAATTATTTTAATTTTAATTAAATTTAACTTAATAAAATATAATTTTAATTTTTTATAAATAACGAATATATACGTGTACAAGAATATGATATCACACCTAACTTATTTGTAAATAAATATTAAAATATTTAATATTAATAAATATTCATAAATATTAATTATTTACCACAAATTTTATCTGCAAATAATTATAAATTCGTATCATTCCTAATTTTGCATTATTTATTTGCGATGTAATCGTGAAAATTCTTCGCATAAAACAAATCTCCCTCGACTCTCTAATATGTGACGCCCAATACAAATAAACTAAAAAATGAAAAAGAACAACATCAATGATAGTTGTTCAATGTTTATCGAAGATGTGAGAGGAATTTGTAATTACATTGAACATGAAGGGTGCCAGCGTTTCTACAAACAACCTTATCTGTCTGTATAACAAAAGTTACTTGAAGGAGTAAAACTGAAGCAACATGAGGGGAGCTACCAATAATAAATTCAGTAAACTATATCAATTATAAAACGCGTTTCCTTCTTGTATAGTCGACACAACATTGTGGTTGAATTTATTTCCTCATCTTAAATACATCGAATTTTGTTATTTTCTAATAAAATTACAGATTCCAACACTCACATGAACCACTACTTAGTAATATTTTCAGTATTTGCTTCAAATTCATTCCAATTTAAAACTATTTTATTCAAGTTAGAAATATGGATGTAAAAAAAATTCGTATTTGTATGTATTTGTGGATAAAATTTACAAAAGATAATAAATGAATATTGAAAATAGATATCTACAAGCAATGAATGTAAATAATTTTTATATCCGTACGTTAACAAGATAGATATGAGTACTATAGCACCCATATCCGTAAATATCTTTATCCACTAAATTTTAATTTAAATTAAAAAATATTAAAATATTAACGTATTAATTTCAAATGAGTTATTTTGTACCAATTAATTTAAAAAAATCTTTATTTATTTATAAATTGTCATTTTTAGATGAATTATTTATATTTTATTTTAAATTTATAAATAACAATACGCAATGAATATTAATTCGACGAATAAATACATAAAAACTACCGCCTATAGTTTATCTTTACGTCATCGTTCACATCCTAACAAAAATCCTAAATTATTTACTAGCACATGTATGTAATTGGGATTACAAATATCCGAAAAAAAGGAAAGATGCTACCCGCATGTTTCCCCAATTTCTGCAATTGCCTTAAAAGCACTGAATAAAGACAGTGACCTCACCTAACACAGAAATAAAAGAAAAGAACAGTTACCTATTAAACAAAGTATTAATTAACATTGATGAATTTAATAAATGAAATACGAAAAAGAAGATTTTTTCCCACAATAAATGTATTTTAAATATGTATATATAAATAGCCATCATTACAGTGAACACATGTTAGAGTATACATCTCTTGTTTCTTTATCCTTGTGATCTCCACAGGAACAGTAAAATGGAAGAGAGCAATATTCCAGTGATTGATATGGAGAAAATTGATTGTGAGGAAGAGGAGTGCAAGAAGCTAAGAGAGGCATGTGAAAGATGGGGTTGTTTCAGGATCATCAACCACTCTATTCCTGCAACCCTAATGGGTGAGATGAAGAAGGTGAATGAAGCTCTGCTTGATCTTCCCATGGAGATCAAAAAACGCAACACAGAAGTCATTGCAGGCAGTGGTTACATGGCACCAAGTGCTGTCAACCCTTTCTATGAGGCCCTTAGTCTCTATGATTTGGGTTCTTCACAAGCTATGCACAATTTCTGCTCTCAACTCCATGCCTCTTCCCAACAGAGGTTACTTTTCTTTCACTTCTCCTTTCTTTTCCTTATCATTCACTGCTTTAGATTTGATTGGCAATATTTTGAATTCACCATGTAGTCATGAAAACAATTAATGGTCTTATGATGTATCTTAATAAATTCTATAATTGTAGCTGTCATAAATATTGAATTAATGAAACTCCATTCAACAAATTCTTAAAAAATAGACTTTAAAAGGCTCTCACAGTCTTATCTCTAACATACTCCTTTGGTTATTGCTCTCAAGAAGACTACGTATTAATAGATAATTCGATAACTGTTCGAGTCATCCAACATAATAAATTCAACAAATAATAAATTTTTGTTAAAATAAATTCAAATTTGTATTATAAATTTTAAATCTAACTCAATCTTACGAGATCCGTCGAAAAGATGAAATTTACATCTTCAAAATTCCACTACATTTTGTTTTCTTTGGTAGGGACATTTTCACATTGGCAGTATTGATTTTGACAGGGAAATCGTGAAGAGATATGGGGAAGCAATTCATGGTTTGGCAGTGAAGATAGGAGAAAAGATGGCTGAATCATTAGGAGTAGTGGTTGATGATTTCAAAGACTGGCCATGCCAGTTCAGAATCAACAAATACAACTTCACCCCTGAAGCAGTAGGGTCCAGTGGAGTTCAGATACACACAGATTCAGGCTTCTTAACCATTCTTCAAGATGATGAAAATGTTGGTGGCCTCGAAGTGTTCAACGCTTCTGCTTCATTTGTGGCAGTCCCTCCTTTCCCTGGGACGCTCTTAGTCAATCTTGGAGACATTGCTCGTGTAAGTTAATAACATCAACCGAACAGAAACTAAAGTATGAGCCTTATTATGACAGTAGTCATGAACTTGAGCATGCATTGTATGCACATATATGCAGGTGTGGAGCAATGGAAGGTTTTGCAATTTGATACACCGTGTGCAATGCAAGGAAGCCAGCAAACGTTTTTCAATTGCTACATTTATGTTGGCACCAAGGAATAGGAATGTTGAGGCCCCAGAGGAACTGCTGGATCATGATCATCCTCGTTTATATCGACCTTTTATTTATGAAGATTATAGGAAGCTCCGAGTTAGCAACAAGATGCACACTGGTGAAGCCTTGGAGTTGTTACGCTTGGCCTAGTCATAGGAACTATGATTTGTTTGAAGACAACATGGTTTAGAAATTGAGAAAATTGTCAAAATTTATCTGATAAAATAATATTACTATGTATCTGTTTGTCAGCCGTGGAAAATGCTCATATTTAAAGAAAGTTATTCCTAATAACTCAATATAATTTTTGAGGAGTCTGTGATTATTTGTTTCAAACCTTGTTCTTTATTTTAAGCTGAAATTTAACGTGATGTGAGAGTTTTAACAATTTTACTCTGATAGGAGATGGAATATAAATAGTTATTTTTTTTAATTAGTCGCAATGATATTCACTTTTATTTATGTGTCACTTTGCTATCCGATTTTAAAAAAGTATCAATCGAATCCTAATTTTTGAAAAAAAAAATGATTGTTTGACTACTAAATTTTGACAACTTTTTCTTACAATCTTATGTGTCATTTTCTAAGCAGTTTTTCCTTTTTTTATTTTCTCATTCTCAATATTTTAAAATTACTTAAGAGATGTCACCTCATGTTGTAAGAGAAAGTTATCAAAATTTAGTAGTCAACATATCATTGTCCTTTTGAAGAAGTGGTTCAATCAGATCCATTTAATAAAAAAATTATTAAAGTTATTAACTTTATTCATGACTTTTAACACTAAATTTTAATATAAATATCAATCATTAATTTTGTAAATCATTTTAAATATCAATATAGTTAACGGTGTTAACAATTTCTTTCTGAAAGTGACTCAATTCAAACATCTTTTCAAAAGTTGGAACTTAATTGATATTTTTTTAAAAGCGAGTACCAAATTGACACATATGTACGAAAATTGGTACCATCGGACTAATTAAGTGCGTGTTTGGTTATGCGTCAAATTGATGTAGAATTGATTTTCTGACGCAAAATCAGTATGTGTTTGATTTCTAAAATCAATTAAAGGGTAAAAAATTTATATTGATTAAGAAGCAACTAATTCTTACTTCTGCATCAAAAAATTTTAGCTGGAATCAATCCTCCGAAGAACGCTCAACTAAACACACACTAAAGCCATTCTTCTTGAGGTAGATGTGATTAGAAAAAGGGAAAGTAGAGAAAGAGAAATAAAACTGTGATTAGAAAAGGGAGAGGAGAGAAAGAGAAATAAAACTTTGATGACAAGGTTTGGTAGGAAAGTAGCATAAAAAAACGACGATGTTTTTATTTTGACAAACAAGGTTTTCTATGTTGACGTTGTTGTGTAATTTAAATAAGAAATTGATGTAGATATTGGAAGACAGAAGGGATTATTTTTCAAGTTTGTGTGAAGAGTGAAAAAAGGAATATTTCTCTTTTAGCATGCTAATCATAGAGGAGGGATAGGCTGTGGTTGGAATTTGAGGTAATTATATGAAGATCTCATTAATCTAGTATAATCTAAATATATTATTTTAAAATTTATATTTGACTATTTATATTAAAATTTTAAATAAAGAAAATAATATGTATAATTTTAATGATGATTATTATAATAGATTATGATTATATATAACTTACTATTAAATTTTAACCAAATAATATTATAT
>Ga0099823_1004412_pt1 | contig 13750 bp, 7 predicted proteins | sample CowpearedBW_FD_76831 | JGI IMG/M metagenome (GOLD analysis project Ga0099823, IMG submission 76831) | Root nodule microbial communities of legume samples collected from California, USA - Cow pea red BW | ecosystem: Host-associated > Plants > Roots > Nodule | place: USA: California | collected... | reverse complement strand
TTATTATAATAATATATATATATATATATATATATATATATATTATATCCAAACTTAATATTATTCCCAATGAACTTTGAATAAGGAATGTGTCAATAATCAAATACAATAAAGGACCGTTTAATAAATAGGTTCTAAATATTCAAAAATCTGCATAAGTCTATATAAATACTTAATTTTGTTTGTTATTAGTTTTTTCCTATGACTAAATAATGAATAAATAGAGTAGAGAACAAGTTAAGGAAAAGAAAAAAGAAAGAATGGAAGTAGGAGAAGTTAATCCCATTTTGATAATCATATTTCTATTTACAATTTTTACCTTCTAATAAATAATATATATTTTTATTTAAATAATTGTTTAATATTTTTATATAATAATATTGTTAAAATAAATATCTTATTTATTTAATTTTTTCAAATTAATTAATCTTAAATTAAAATAAATAATTTTAATAAAAAAAATTATCTTATAAAATAAATAAAAAATATATTTATATTTACTTTTAATCTTAAAAAACAGAACAAGCATATTTTACTCTAACATTAATAATATCTACGGTTTGCTAATTTTTTTAAAAATAATCAAAAATTAAAAATAAAACTTTTAAAATTTTAATTCATTTATTCTTTGATTTTTATTTCAGCTTTTGTCACAATTTTCTTATCATATAAAAAGGTTGTTAATTATTTTTTGTTAATATTAAATATAATAATACAAAATAAAATAAAAATGTATATTGAAAACAAACTATAATATTCAAATAATAAATTAAAAAACTTATAATTAAATGAAGTATATGTAGTTACAATTATAAAAGTAAATTAATAAATATAATATAATATATAACAAACATATACGGTTATAAATTAAATAATTTATATTTATTAAGATCTACCACTAAAAAAATAATAGATCAACTCTCAATAATAATCAATAGTTTTATAGTCTAGACTCATGTGAATGATTTGTCATTCATATGGTTATCATGAAGGTAAAGAATTGCATGATTAAAGACTTTTCCTATGAGTTTCTAAATAAAAAAAGAAAAAAAAATATAATATATACCAATGTAAAAAAATTATAGTTCCTAATTAATTAAAACTTACGTTGGTTATTTATATAGTTAAATGAAACTAATCTTTTATTACCGGATTTGACCCTCTAATAACATGTGTTTATAAGTTTTTTAGATTTGTTGATATATAAAGCATAATAACAAATAGGAAAATGATTGTTTGACAAAGAAAATGTGACAAAATTTTTGACAAACTGATCTGGCATATATTAAATGAATTTTTTGAGTTAAAAAATACTGGACTGCACGTGTGAGAGAGAAATGTGAAGGAAAGGGAGGTGGTTCATGAAACAGGGTTCTCTTTCACAGAAGTTGCTCCCGCGCTGGTCTTCTTGGTGGTACAGATTCAATTTCTTCAATCCCACCTCCTCTTAACCTTTTCTTCCCCACGGTGAGAGAGAACGATTATGCAAAAAAAGCATCTCGGCACCTGATTAGAATTTCCGCTGCATTTACCCAAACCCCATTGTCGTTGCATTTTGAATCCCACCCACACGAAAGCAGTTCGTCCCGACGGTGGTAGACGAAATTACAGTGAAACGTTCTCGACGGTGATTGACGGAAAGCATTGAAGTTGCAGAAGAATTTGCGAAGACTAAGGCTGCAACTTTAAATGGCAATCACTAACTACCTATATGGCAAACACTTTAAAGGGTTTTGCACAAACAGTTTTCACGAATCGGTGGCAACTTTATTTGCATTTTCTTTTTACTAAACTTTCTTATTAAAAAATCAGTACATCTTTTTTGGTGTCACCAATATATGGCAAGCACATAAACTTCCAAAATAATTTGGTTTGACTAAGGCTACAGCTATAAATGACAATCACCAACTACTTAAATGGCAAACGCAGATAAATGTTTTGCACAATAGGTTTTCACGAACATGTGGCAACTTCATTTACATTTTTTTTCACCAATCTTTATTATTAAAAAATCAGTACAACTTATTTGGTGTCACCAATATATGGCAAGAACATAAACTTCCAAAATAATTTGGTTTGACTAACGCTGCAGCTTTAAATGGCAATTACCAACTACTTAAATGGCAAATGCAGTAAAGGGTTTTGCACAACAAGTTTTCACGGACAGGTGACAACTTCATTTGCATTTTCTTTTCACCAATCTTTATTATTAAAAAATCAGTACAACTTATTTTGTGTAAGCAAGATATGAGAAGCACATAAAGTTCAAAAATAATTTGCGAAGACTAAGGCTGCAACTTTAAATGTCAATCACCAAGTACTTAAATGGCAAACGCCGTAAAGGGTTTTGCACAAAATGTTCTCACAGACAGGTGCCCATTTGAATTGGAACAAAATTTAACCAGGGATACATGCCTAACTTTCTCATCCAAATATTAGTGCATAATTTGTGTTCTTGGGTATGTCCTTTACACATTTTGGAAAAATAATTTAAAATTTTAGTTGGAGGTTAGAGTGGAGGACATTGACAACTTAAATGGCAAATGCAGTTAGTCTTTTTGGATCAATAATTTGGTCAACACAAAGTAACTGTTTTATACATAGTAAGTACTTCAACATAATATTGTAGCAAAAGCTCTAACTTATGTCCCATAACAAGGTATTCCAATGTCATAATAACATAAATACATCAATTATTTTCTCTCCAAAAATTTCAAAAAAAAAAGTACACACATCTATTTACGAAACTTTCGTCTTTGATTTGTGGCAAATGAAGTTCGAATTCTTGCACTCTTCAAACGTAATCGTGGTTGATGCTTCATTCGATCATACATATTGCTTTCTTCACATTCATTTGTGTCTTCATTATCAAACTTTGCTGCTTTTCCAAGACCTTCAATATCATTTACCAGCTTAAACATAATTGGGAAAACCCTACCAATACGATTTGGCAATAAAAATTCACAAATGCCCAACAATATGTAAACTCTATAAAAGTCAGGTACATAAATTTCTTTCCTATTTCGCATTAGGAATTCATACAACATGCTTAAGTCGACGTTCTTACTTTGAAACATTTTCCTACAATTACTCTTCACTTCGATTAAGATCAAGACCTTGACAAAAATCTAACAAAGTAAATCCAACTGATTGGGATCTAATTTGAAAACATCCACTCTTTTCATCCCATTTAGAACATAATTTACTAAGAAGGTTTCTAGACAATTTCGTAGACTCCTTCAACATTGTTAACCATCCGAAACATGTCCCTTCAATAAATAACTTTTGCTCTGCTGTTAACTGGTTGTTAATAGATGCAACATATTTTGTTCCACCAAAATGCCTCAAATGTATCTGCAAAGAAAATTAAACAGCTACACTAATGGGACTTATTAAAATGTCAAACACAAATCAAATGTATGGTAACGCTATTCATACCTTATTTTCAATGGAGTCATTACCTTGTTGCATATCCATACTTAGTAGAGATATCAACAAACACTCACCAATGCCTAAAACCTAAAAATGACCACACAAAAAACCAATCATAAAAACCAAAAAAGCACATCACCAACACGGATAAAACACACAACACAACATGATTAAATTAAGTAATCAAACTAATAAAACAAGGAACAAAGTATTAAACAACAAATTGTAATTGTTTATGTGGCAAACGCATTGCAACTTTTAGAATTCAAATAATATAAAAAATACGAAAAATTTTAACCAAATAATTAGCACATTAGAATGTGCTTGGAAATAGAGTTCCAATCTAAATTCTTAAATGGTGTTAACTAGGTTCATGTTATTCACCATTGACACTAGTAGCGAAGTGATACAAAATAGGCAAGGGGAGTTTTCAAAAGTTCAAATATTCTTACAGGATCAGAACTACAAAATTTAATCTCATTTTTTGTCATAAAACATATGTAGCATATATGATTCGGGTAAAACTTTGTTTCATAGGTTCATTCAAAAAAATAATATGAAATCAATTACTAAGATACAAATTAACATGAGTTGAGAATGAAAAGAAACAACGTGACAATGTAAGGATATAATAAGAACTGTAACCAAATGAAAATGAAAAGATGAAGAAGATGATAAATGGAGAATACATCACTTAAACATGGACCAAATTATTAAACATCAAACTGTAATTGTTTATGTGGCAAATGCATTGCAACTTTTAGCATGCAAATAATATAAAGCTTCCAACTAATACAATTCATTCACTAAGCCATCCAATAATACTTTCATCAAACACCAGAACACAACAAACCATTTCAAAACAAGTAGGGGATTCACAAATTAAATCGTAAAGAACAAAACTCAAAATAAAGGAGGCTAGTTTCAAATGACACTTACAACAACAAAATTGAACTAACCTGCAAATAAGTGAGTCTCCTCGACCACTTGTGGGACAACACCGTCGCCGGCCCAAGGCCCGATCTCAGCGAGCTCCATAAACACCACACTTCAATTTTCGACCTAGCTTCGACAATGGTACGATGCTGTGACACATATCACAAAGACAACGACAGTTTTCGATCAAAACACTAAACCCAAAAATGCATTCGAATCCAAGAAGCTATGGTTTCCTATCGAAACCCTAAACCCCAAATTGATTTAAAATCGAAAAACCTAGCCTGCAACTTCAATGCTTTCCGTCAACCACCGTCGGAAACATTCCACTGTAATTTCGTCTACCACCGTTGGGGCGAACTGCTTTCGTGTGGGTGGGACTCGATGTGCAACGACAATGGGGTTTGGGTAAATGCATCGGAAATTCTAATCAGGCACGAAAATGCTTTTTTGCATAATCGTTCTCTCTCACCATGGGGAAGAAAAGGTTAAGAGATGGTGGGATTGAAGAAATTGAATCTACACCACCGAGAAGACCAGCGCGGGAGCAGCTTCTGTGAAAGAGAACCCCGTTTCGTGAACCACCTCCCTTTTCTTCAATTTCTCTCTCACACGTGCAGTTCAGTATTTTTTAATTCAAAAAATTCATTTAATATACGCCACGACAGTTTGTCAAAAACTTTGTCACATTTTCTTTGTCAAAGAATCGTTTTCCTAACAAATATGATAAATGAATTCTCTTAATCATGAATGGACTCTGTATGCATGACATAAAATATCATCATCTCTTTCATTAATATTCCTTACTTGAAGATATTATTTGAATCTCGCACATGTGAGTTTTTTTTTTTCCTTTTAAAATATGTTAAATAATAATAATATTATAAATACAAATGTTATATATACTTGAAATAAATTAATTAGCTCTACTTTTTATAGCAAACAATGAAGTGTATCTTTGAATAATTTATTATATCATTATAACCTAAAATGAATAAAAATGAAGAAAATATATTAAACAAACTAACTTAAATATATTTATTGCGTTTTTTATTTTGGTATGCTATTTTATTTTAATTAAGTTAAAGATTCATATTTATTTAAATACAGATTTGTATATCTTATTATTTTATTTAATAAATATAAATTGTAAACCTCCAATGGTGTATTTGCTTATCGTGATTTGTTGTAACATCACATTTTAGCATTTTAAAAATAATAAAATAGGACTTTCTATTATAATATTCAATATAGGTAATTCAATGTATAAAGAAGCAATTCAGTATATAAAGTATATTAATACACTATTACAAAAGATATAACTATAAAAATATATTATTTATACAAATCAACTAAACAAACAAGCTCTATACATAAATTAACCACTACTAAAGTTCTCCGAAACCTTTACTTACTCTAACTGATAACTTTTCATCCTCTAGGAGGTGTCTCTAAACCTGCAACTTCATATGCTCCCACCAAATAAGTGATCATCGCAAAAGAAGAGATGAATACAAAAAGACACAAAACACACAACATGGTAAGCTAGTGTACAAAAGGATCACACAAGCAGTTGACACTAAACTCAATTATCCGGATACATGTTTTTTATATAGGGTACACAAAATATTAGATATGTATAAGCCATGAGAAAGAAAAATATTAACAAGAGGTATTTGATAAAAACAACTCAATGAGAGCTTGTTTACTGATTTATTAGAACCTTGTTTAATATATAGAGTACAATGTCTCATCATATAAAAGGAAAAGTAAAACCTAATAAAACAGAATATTTGATAATAGTAAAAGAGAATCAAATATATGATATCTCTATCAATATAAATAATAGTAGAAGATATATAATATCTTTATCACAAAAGGTGTGCACCTGTGATGGTTGCTAAACTCTGCAGAGTCTAGCCACAAGGGGTCATTATTCAATCACACACAAGGTTAATTTCATTTATGCCTAGGGCCCAATAAGTTCCAAGACTAGCATCTCCTATTATTCCCACTACATAACTCATTCTACTCTACCTGAATATGAATATGAATAATTATTAGAGTTCATGATACATCTTCCCTTGTCATTCTCCCATATCAAGGCATACACTAACATTACTACCACAATCATCACCACCAGGAAATTGTCCTTGAAATTCTTTAAACATCATAACTCCACATGCTCCCACAGCATCTCATACTAATTACCATCTTATATACCCACAATAACATTTTTACCTTAAATTATAATGATAAAATTTATAAAGCATGTTTAGCATCTTGCACAGAACATTCAAAACAACCCAACAGGAGAAAGAGAAAAAAACATAATAAAGGACACTATACATATAGCACATCAAAACGGTAAAAATCATTTCTGTAACAACAAACTTCAAAACAAAGATCTCACCGGTCAAAGTAAAGAGTCGTGTGTCTAGGATTAGTTGTTGAAATTATAGGTTGATCTGACAGTTAATGAAGCAGGAATCTTCATTTTACCAAGAGGACACAAACCAAAAAAACAAGTTGGCGTCCAACGTTGGAAAATTAGCATGCGCCCAGCCCTTGGAACCCATTGACTTCTAGTGCCTGACAATCCAAAAATGGCAAAAATGGTGTATAACGACACCAAGTCAATGGCCTAGCACCCAATGGAACTGTAATGACGCCCAAAGGTGTATAAGAAACGACAATTTGGGAAAAGTTGATCATGTGCAATTGACTAATTGGGCACCTTTCTTTTAATGTTTTTTTTATTTCAAATGGTTTTGGAGAGTTTAAAACTGATACCCAATCACTCAAAACACATATCCAAACTTTTCCCCAAATCAAGACAAAACACAAATCAAATATTATATAGTTCAACATACAACTCATCAATTAAATAAACTATCACAATTAACTAAAAAGATTATCAATTCAACAGAAACCTAGCTTCCCTTACCTGTCAAAGTGGTTACACAAACCCAACCAACTGCCGAAATGCTTCTAACTCCAAAGAATGATCTATCTACACGTAGAAATATTACAACAACGATCAGGACATACCGTTATGATCATTAGTTATTAGAGACTCATATAGAAAATGAAAAACTCACATGCAACAAAAATAAAAGAAGACCAAGAAAAACGCCTGAAATTTAATTTACGCGAATGAAGAAACTGATCGGTTCAAATTGAAGAGCTCGTCATTGAAGTGCTCACCACGGGAATCATGCATACGATATCAGATCTTCAATCATGCGGCGTACAAAGGAGGAGAACCCTAAGAGAGAAGTCAGGAAATGTTAGAAAAAACATTTTATAGAGAGATAATTTCTTAAAATATTGAATTTTTTTTATAACAATTCTATTTATACTAAAACTTTTTTAATATTAAAATAATCGTCTCACTATTTTTAACCTATTATCACTTTAAAAACACCATTTTATAGGGTTTTACATGTTGTTTAACATAAGTAATAGATAAAAATGAAAATTAAAACATGAAAAATAAGATATGTTTTTATTAAGTAAGAAATCTTTTATGGTAGAATGAAATTATTATCCCAATCATATTTTTTTGCATAATTAATTATGTATATAAATAATAATAATAAAATATGTATAATTATTATATTTGAAATAATATCATTTCTTAAAAAGTAGTATTCACGTTTAATCGGCTTTTGTAACGTTAATAATTTTTTTAATAAATAATAGTGTAAACATATAGCTGTAGATAAAATAAATTTAGTTATCGAAATAAAATCCATTATGAACAATTATTTAAATTCAAAAAATTAGTTACTAAAATGATAAAAGAGTAAATAATTATTTGAATTTAAAAAATTATTTACTAAAATAATTAAATTGAAAAATAATTTTTATTATAAATTATTATTTAAATTGAGAAAGTAATAACTAAGTTTGTAAAAATGAAAAAACAAAAGAGAACATAAAGACCTCTTTATATATAATTAATGAAAACACATGTGCATGTGTATTCACTTTTTTTTTTAATTTTAAACTAACTATAAATAGTTTTTTAAATTTTATTCTTTTTTTTTGTAGATATTTTTGTGTTATTAATGATGATTATTTTAGTTTAAAAAAGACTAATATAAAAGAAAAATCAAATAAATGAAATGGTTTAATCCAACAAAACTGTTATTTTAAAAATAAAAATGATAAATATTTATTTTATTTTAAAAAAAATACTTATTAAGAGATAAAATTAAAAATAGAAATGTGAACACCACTCTAAATAAATAAAGATTATAGAATTAAAAAAATTATATTTAAAAAAAAAAACTATTAAACGAACGTGTTTTCGCTGATCATAAATAAACACGGTTTTTACTGTTTAGATTTTTTTTTTTTTAATAATCATAACTTAAAAATAAAACTTTTGAATTGAAGCTACTTTTGTTCTGAAAATGAAGGGCTCTTTGATCTTCGGAGTTATTTTAACTAGGAAAATAATAAATAAGCTAGTTTTTTAAGTTAAAAATTTTAGTAATATATCCCACACGAAAATTGTTGAGGACATGGATACGAAAGTATTTGATATTATGGAATAATTTATCGTGACTGATTGTAAATAGTGGACAAATAATGAAAAAGGATAAAATATACTTTCATTCTTACAAATGGTATACAAATTTATTTACCAAAATTAATTCATAACATTATAATGCTATTGTCATTATTCTTCATTATGGAATGGGAAAAAGGAAATGTTTATTCTCCTCACATGTAATGAAATGAAAGAGAAAAGTCACAAATTATCATGTCATTTATTGAAACTATTTTATCAATATTTATAACTACCATTTCCAACTAGATGCATGGTAAGATAAATATGAACAGATTACTTTTATGTCTAAATTAAATTAGGAAAAAAAATCACAATAAGAATTGTGGAATCAGTAATAGAAAAGCTCATGACAAGTGTTAGTGCTTAATGTGCTTAATGTGCTTAATATGTTAATACAACATCAATAGCAGCTTCTTTAAAAATATTAGTTGTATAAGATGAATAAGGAAAGAAAAATGATTAAAAGTAAATATAAGTACTTAAAGAAATATTTTATTTGATTAAAAATAATTTGCATACACTATCACGAGAAATTCCCATTCATGTTCTCCATAATGAATCATAAATGAAACACTTATTCAAAAGACTTTAAATTTTAATTATGAAAGATAATATATTTGCAAATATAGATGGAGTTGGATGGTAATAATCATGTATCAAAATTTGTAAATACATTAACTACACTCAGAGCCAGAGCCATATGATGAATAATTACCCAGTCAATTATGGATAATTTTTATAGATGTTAGAACCAATTACCATCCCTATAATTTGAAGGTAAAACAACTCGAGTAATAAAAAAAAAAGTGAATTAATGATATTAACTTCCAATTTCTCCAAATTTCACAGAAATCTTCGTCACGGAAGCATATGGGAACGAAACAAGAGGGGGTAAGTGCAACAAAACCCACTGCTCCAGCACTGCAGGAAAACAAATACAGAACTTAGATGTGTGTGCACCAAATTATCTACGAAGAGTACAAATGATGATATTTTCTTTAGATTTTTCTTCTATTTTTAAGGGCAGTGGAAAAATGTGATACAGCATCTACAATGAATAATGATATCAGCATATCTTGCTATAGAAAAGTTATTTGAAAAGAAAATACCACAGAAAGCAATGGTCCCTGCTTAAATTTTCCATGAAATGAAAACGTGATTGGCTTCGGACTGTCTCCAGGCCCTCTTATAAATCCACTAAAACACATAATTGGAAGGGAAAAAAATGTCAAATGACATAAAATCCAGCATTAAAAAAATCAATAATGACAGAGATCAGTAATTGAAGCATTTTCAATTCAAACATGAACTCACATTAAAGATGTAGATATAAGAGGTGTCCTTCTTGTATCATATATGGCGATCAGTCCCCTGTACATGTCATCTCCACCTTTAAAAGAAATAGCCAATCGCTCCCCCGAATTATCCCATGCTATCTTTTCAATTCCCTGACTGAATGAAATGATATAAGATAATCAAAGCCCACAGTTTCTAACAAAACAAACAAGATAACCAAACATTATTTAAAAAGACATTATGTCTGGTATGATGGGTTTTCTCTGCAAAAATTGCGTTGCATTTAAGGCATGACATAACATAATTCACATTAAAATTTCTCCCCATAACATCCTATCAAATATGTTTGGGCAGGGTAGATGTATGCCACCCTGCTTTTGTAAGCAAAGACTGTCACTAGAATTTAAGCAATGTCATCCAAGTGACACAGTCTTAAGAGCTGATTCAGAAGGAATTTAATATAATGACAAGACTTTAGGAGCACATAAAGGAATTATTTAACATAAAAACATAAATTCATCTTTACCTTCCGGTCAATGATAATATTTCCGGCAAATCAACAGGTAACAGATGAGCATCTGGAAAGTCACGGATGAGAAATTATCTATATATGACATTTCAGAAAGAAAAAACGAAAACCAAAATACTTTGAAAAATTGCAAATCATGAATGCTAGAACAACCACATACATTAATATTAAAATGAATTGAGGTTAAACTAAGACTTTTAAGAATAACTGGCTCAAAATTTGATTGCATGCCTCTATTGATTCAGCAGAGCAAGATTAAATGCAAACTCCCAAATATACTTTCAACTTACAAATGAATTTCCTAATTCCTGCAACTCCTTTATGAGCACTTTTCAGTGGTAGGACCATGAACAATTAAAACTTTCCCTCTTCCATCAGGGATAACACTTGACATAACATTTAGTTTCACTCACCTAACACATGTTCACCAAAAGTCACACATCTCAAAAATCAACAGTCTACTAATCTAATAAACTTGAATAGTTTCTACTGATGAATATAATGTGTTGCATGCAAATTTTTGCATGAGAATGTATTACTTCAACTGCACCCAAAGCAGACGTCATGTGTTTTTTCATGGCCATAGTTTTGGCTTGGAGATTCTGGGTTACAATCATGCAGTGTATTTGGGAAATAGATTTTACATTGTTCCAACTCAATCACTTTTCACTTTTCCATCCAACTAACAAATTTTATTATGGGAAAGTGTGGTACTGTTTGTCATGGTCTTTGTTGTCAGCCTTTTTATGGCAGTGTCTCACTATAAATAGACTTTATAGGTCAGAATGTATCACATTTATCCCAGCTATTTTTAATATATTCCATTTCCCTCACTAACTTTTCCCTTTTCAACGCCACACTTTCATTAGTCCAGTATTAATATAGACAAGATACAAAAAGTGAAAAAAGGTCATATACCTAATGAGGGAGGCTTTGATGCAAAGTGAACAGATCCCAAAGTTGACGATTCAGAAAATGCAAGAAGTATCATGCGCCCATCTGGATCCCATGTTGCACCCTGATAACACATCATTGAAAGTAGAAACTAAATAAATGAGCATTATCTGATAGCTATCACTAGAATAAAACTGTGCCAATGCCAACCACTTCAATTGTACAAAAATGCTAAGTTCTTCTACCATTGAATCTTTTTTTAATAGATATCACCGTACCTTGTTGCACTCAAGATATATGAACACTAATTAACTCCTAGTCAAACAGAAGGGAAAGTACATGAGTGACTATAGTATGTATTAGGTAAAACACATAGCTTTTCTTCTAAAAGAATAGGAATGATGAAGCATGTGTATTATATGTTCATTTCAATAATAATTAAGGAGCTGTTTTTTATGGCTCATTATAGAGGTTCTGGTAGAACAGAGGACAAAATCGAGGTGCAGTGGGCAGGTTATATAGTGTTTGGCTGGAGAAAAATGTTCCCAATTTTATGGGTGTGTCTAGGGCCCTAAATTTTCTTTTGGCATAAAATTAGGTTCAAGGCTTCTTTTCAGTGTTCTACTGAGGTTTGTCCAAGGGAGTCACTGTTATTTCTGATTTGTGGAGTTATCAAAAACAGCCAAAAATATATTAATTCTTTTTTGCTCCAAAGAAGGGTTAGATTGGAATAAGTAATAAAAGATTCTTTTTAGCCTCTATGTTAATCCAGCTCCTTAAACACTTAATTAATTCTTGATCTCTTCTATGATTTTTTCTAAGATATATCATCCTACCATGGACATTCTTTCTTGATAATAAATTCATCTTTTATTACAAAAGCAACATTGTCCATCACCCTAAATTAAAAATATATAAGCATAACTCAATTTTTACACTGAATACTATTGAAGATAATTCTATTTATACTATCAACATATTGTCAAACATATCAACACACCGGAGATGGTTAAGGAGTAAATGCCATTTGCTATAAACATGTCATCATAGAGCATCAAAACATGAATGTAAATTTCATATACCTTGACGAAACCACTTGTTGATGACCATTGCTCTGAAGTCCACGTATTTGTCTCCCAGAGATAAAATGTTCCATCACTGAACGAGAAAATAATGATGAGAGTGTGAATCATAAACAGTGCATATTCAATCAATAATCATGTTTCACATTTTGCATTACAATTTTGAAGCAAAGAAGTAATCTCCAGTAGGTGACCACTTCAGCATTGATATGCCTCCCAATCCACGTCGAATGGGTGTCCCCACACCTATATATAATATAGAAAATAACCAGAGATTCAGAAATTAGAGACAATCGTTAGAGCTTAAGATCTTTTTATATGACAACATAAACTTTAGTGGTCTCATAGGCAATCCAAAATTGAAGTAAAGACAGCCAATGTAAAAACATGTTGATATCCTGGACATAAATTACTCATGACAGATAGGAAATTGTTAAAAGAGATTTCATGGTAACTAAGATATCTTAGACTTTGACTTCTACTGAGCCCAAAAACACCATTTGAAAGTAACGGACCTCAGCTAGTGAGATAAGATAGTCATCATCACTGTGCATGACCTTGTGAACAAATTACCATTAACCACTAGTAAGAATGGAACCAAGGACCTTTAGAGTTGATGTAATTTTATCTTACCAATTGAGCCTATCCTCATTGACAGCATTGATCAATCGGTAAGATCAAATTACGTCAACTCAAAAGTTAAGTTCACACAAGAAAATTAAATTTAAGAGTCAAAAAAAGGGTGTATTCTCTATATTTATTAGTAGAAACAACCTTGTTCTATGGTCCATCAGATTCTATCTTCCGTATGCTAATGTGTTTGTTTAGTTCATCAGTCTAGGTTGTAAACATAAGGGTGCTTTTTATGTCCCCTCTAAATTGAGGGAGAACAACTCAAGCACAAAATAAAAAATCCAGAATGATTTATAAGCGTACTCAGCATATTGGTAACATCACTGAACAGCAAGGACGTTTAAAAGTAAAGTGTAAACACTTAAG
>Ga0099823_1004411_pt1 | contig 13750 bp, 5 predicted proteins | sample CowpearedBW_FD_76831 | JGI IMG/M metagenome (GOLD analysis project Ga0099823, IMG submission 76831) | Root nodule microbial communities of legume samples collected from California, USA - Cow pea red BW | ecosystem: Host-associated > Plants > Roots > Nodule | place: USA: California | collected... | reverse complement strand
ATGACTCTGTAATTTATGTGAATTTTGGAAGCCTGACTAGGCTCCATCATGCTCAACTTGTAGAACTGGCTCATGGGCTTGAAAATTCTGGTCATAGTTTCATCTGGGTCATCAGGAAAAAGGGTGGAAATGAGAAAGATAACAGTTTCCTGCAAGAGTTTGAGGATAAGATGAAAGAAAGCAAGAAGGGTTTTATCATATGGAACTGGGCACCACAGCTGCTGATATTGAATCACCCTGCATTAGGAGGCATTGTGTCTCACTGTGGTTGGAACTCCCTTCTTGAAAGCTTGAATGCTGGGTTGCCAGTCATCACATGGCCTATGTTTGCAGAACAATTTTACAATGAGAGGTTGGTAGTTGATGTGCTGAAGGTTGGAGTTCCAGTGGGAGCTAAAGAAAACAAGTTTTGGGCATTCAGTGACGAGGATAATGTGGTGGGAAGGGAAGAGATTGCGAACGCTGTGGTAGAGTTGACGGAGAAAGAAGAGGGCAGAGAAATGAGAGAGAGAGCAAGAAAACTCAGTGATGCTTCCAAGAAGACTATAGAGAAGGGTGGGCACTCTCACAACAACTTGATTCAGTTGATACATGAACTCAAATCGTTGAAAATATCTAAAGCAGTTACAGAAGCAAGTTAGATAGTTAAAATGGAGCAGCAATGTAGTGGCTCTAGGTGTATCTGGTGATTTTCTCAAGCCTTTTAATAAGATGAATAAACCACTTACTAGGCTTTATGAAACTTAGTATATTAGATGAACTTGGATTCGGTTAGGTTTGTTGTCGTGTTTTGTTGTGCCGCAAGTGCTTTTTTTTTTTTTTTTTCATTAATTGCCATTCGCATATTTTAATGATTTTAGCTAAGGAAAACGTAAACATTGTGATGTAGTGATAAGTAAGGAAAAAATCACTATTGTCTTTCTGATAGAAGATCAAGTCAAGTTGGGTTGGATTGAAAGTTGAGTCGAGTCTATCCGGATTAAAGGTCGAGTTTAGTTAATTGAAACACAAGGTCAGGTCGAGTCGGCCTAAATCGGAGGTCGACCCGAACCGGGTCAAAGGTCGAGCCGAGTTAGCTCGAGTCGAAAGTTAAATTGCTTCGACTTAAGTCGAGGATCAACTTGAGTCGGTCTAGGTCAAAGGTCGAGCCAAGTTGGTCAGGATTGATGGTCAAACCAAGTAAGCTTGGACCGATGGTCGAGTCAAGTTAACCCAGACCGAAGGTTTAACAAAGAAGTCTTGGCTAAAGGTCAAGCTGAGTCGTCCAATGTCGAAGGTCTACCTGAGTTGGCCTGACCGAAGTCGAGCCGAAAAGCCTAGGTTGAAGGTCGAGCTGAATCGTCCAAGGCTGAAAATCAAGCAAGGTTGGCCCAAGCCAAATATCGAGTCGGTCGGCCCGTGTCGAAGGTTGCGCCGAAGGTCGACCAGGGTCGGTTTGTGTCGAAGGTTGAGCGGATCAGTTCGAGTTGAAGGTCAAGTCACGTCGGCTCGAGCCAAGTCAATTCAGGTCGAAGGTTGAGTTGGACGAAAGTCGAGCCAAGTTGGTTCTGGCTGAAGGTCAAGCCGAGTTGTCCTGGACTAAAGGTTGAAATCAATCGACTTGAGTTAAAGGTTAGACGAGTCACCCAAGCCTAAAAGTCGGGCCTAGTTGACCTAGGTCGAATATGCTAGAGTCGACCTGTACCAAAAGTCAAGAAGAGTCGTCCCAGATTGAAGATTGAGCTAACTCAACACGGGTCAAGTATAATGTTGAGTTTGCCTTAAAATAGAAATTAATTGACTTTATCCATATAGTAAAATTGAAATCTAAAATATTTCAGTTACTTCATCCAAACAAACTATTTAAGAAAAAAAAATATAATCTATATGGAATTCAAATACTATGTATTTATGTTTTTTGAAGTTGTTGATATCCCTAATTCAAACACAATGTTATTCTAAAGGAAAAGATATAAGCAATAATAGCTATAATAATTCATTTTCTTGGATTTGTAACATTGTCATAAACCTAATAAGAACAAAAGTTTATCAGATATATTTTACCTTTCAATTGCCACCTTGACCCTTGTAAAGTCCTAGGAATCAAAATCATTTAACTACTTGCATTCACAACCAAAACTCTATGAAAAGTAGCCAAACTTTTTTTCTTTTTGTAACTTTAAATTCCATGGAAAGTTTGCAATTTGAAACAGGCCAAAGTGCCATAAAAAACAAGCGAACAACTTGTATGTTTTGCTTCCTTGAGTTGTATTAAATTATAACACTTTTTCAGTTTTATCTCCTCTGGATATATACTTACCCTTGCATACATAAAAGTGTAGTGAAATAATAATATTTTTTTGCTTTATCAATTTTGTTTTTGGCTCTATCATTTCTCTCTTTCTTCTTTAGTAAGTTAGAAAGCGATAACCTCGATATGGTATCAAAGTTGGTTCAACCCGCCATGCTCCATTGCCCTCGACCTTCTTTTCTTAGCTTTCCTTATTTTCTTTCTTTGTTCTTCCTCCTTCATGGACGCATCACAAAACCCCTCCAACGCTTTCTATCTGCATCCAGGCGAAAAACTAGGAGCAGTTTTTGTTAAACCACAATCGATGAAGCACACCTTAATGTCCAAGAATAAGTACAAGTTCGTGAATGGAGGTATTCAAGAACCAACGCATGGTGATGATTTACATGAAAATTGGGAACGCTTCAACATTATGGTGGTATCTTGTATCACACTAATTGTTGGGTTATATATTTTCTCATATATGGTTATAGTTATAGTCATGGTTATCGAGAGATTGTGGTTCTATATGGTTATATGACATTAGTCTTACACTTATAAGGTATTTGATATCAGTTTTATCCCAAAACCTTAAGGCAATGTTGTTATGAGTCTTTATTCTTATATAATGTTTAACTTTGTCTTTTCTATCCAATGTGAGACTTTGACTCACACTAAACTATTTCCAACACTAATAACGACCAAAAGTTAGTAAAATTTCATATGGAATTTTGACACTTCTGTTTGAACTTGTATTTTATCTGTTATTGATTTTTCCTAATCTAAGAAATATGAAATTCAATCATATATTTTCGAGTTTTTACCGAAAGAAAATCATTTTATCCTTATTTTTTGTATTCTTCATGTAAATTAAGGTAGGAGGAGGAAAGAACTTAAAAGAGTAAGAAAAAGTCAAGAAATAGAGGAAAATGAGAAGAAATTCTACCACTATTTGTCTAAGCTAGAATAGTCTCGCCTAAGCTAGAGCAGCTTTGAGGAAGCTCAATTCTTGTGCTATATAGTTTGGGCATCATTCTTGCTTAAGCAAGAATAATTTAGCTCAAGCAAGAGGACTTTTCTTCATCATGAAATACCTTCTTGCTTAAGCGAGAATAAACTAGCTTAGCCAAGAACTCGTGCAGTATTTATATACCATGAGATAAAAGGTGAAAAAAATAGGGCATCACTTTCTCGTTTCAAAGAGGCTAGGAAAACAACAAAAAGGTAGAAGAAACATACTCTCTTGAAAGTTTCTTCTTCAGCTCTTGGGATTTTAGTGGCTACAACGAGCGGCTCATCTTTTCTCTTGGGATTGAATATAATTGATTCAAATGTGGATGTAATATGGTGATATTTATATATAGCTTTTATGTTTCTATTCAATATTGGTATTTTTGTTCTAATCTTAATGATTGATTCTATCTGATCAATAGATTCTTGAATGTGATTTTAGACGTGACTGGTAAGCATTTTTGAAAATCTGATATGAATAAAAATACTTGATGTATTTTGATTCTAGGAATAGATTTTAGTATATCAATTGCTTATAACACTTAAACATAAAGCTAGATAGTATGTTGAATATGTGAGGAATCGATACTCAGGGGACTAATCATATGAATTTTATACGTGAGGAATCAGTATAAATTATTATTGTGTGTTGCATCAATATTGGTATTTTCAGAAGTTGTATGTTTATATTCATCCAGATTACAAACGAGTGAGATAAATAAAAATTCAATCCCAACTTCTCTTATTGAACTTTCTTTAGCCTTTCTGTTGTTATCATTGTATTACTTTCATGCAAACTTAGTATAATTTATAAAAATCAATGATGAATCAAATGAAAATCTTTATATATACATTGATTCAGATAAACTCTCTATTTTAATCAAACTGTTCCTTGTGGGATCGACACTCTTACTAAAAAAAATTCATTATACTATAATTGACTATTAGTACGCATACTAAAAGATCAAAACACACGCATCCTTACAAGCCAAACTGCTCAAAGCACTGTTTACATTGACAACGCAAGGAACTATGGGAAGAATTGCGAGAAATATTTTCAAAGGGCAATCCTTTTCCAGTCTCAAATCTCCTCCAAGAAATTAATTCGATAAAACAGGGAGAAAGAATAGCTACAAATACTACACAAACTCCAATATTTTATGGGTAGAGATGGATTTCCACGTCTCATTCCAGCTTGTCTTTATGACGTGAGACGTAGTTGCAACATCATCAAGATTATTGCAAACTACAGAGATTCTGAGCGCATAATGTATACAACACAGTTAAAACTCAAATCTTTCTTATGGAGCCATTACCAAGTAACAAGTTTGTTTTTTCATTGGTTCTCCAAGAAGAAAGACAACTGAATGATAGTAATGGTTATTTATTAATTTATTATGCAATCAGGCAATAATTATTATTAAAGATGAAACAAATTAGTTTTCTCGATAATGTTTTTTTATAAATAACCATGCATTTCCACGAATACATTTTTTATACTTTTAATTTGTTTTTTCATTATTTATTTATTTTTTAACTAGTGTCCAAAATTTTAACTCAGCCATATCTGTTTTTTTGTCTTTAAAAAAGTATTAGTTTTAATTATTGAAAAATTGATATTTTTTAAAGTAAGTGTCTCAACCACATAATACATGTCCCAAATAATATATTTTATTAATATAAACATGTATTAGAGCTGCATCGGATTCATTAATATGATATTAAAATTAAAATAGATTCAACCTAGGGTGTTTAGGGTGTTTAAATGCAAATTGATCAAAGTAAAAAAAAAAGAATAATTAAAAAATAATAAACAAAAACTACAAATATAAACAAAATTAGTTATTTTTAAATCGCTAATTTGAATCCGGTTACATTATTTCTTTCTTTACAAATGGTTCTTTGTTAACTTTTTTAATTAAGTAAATGAATAGTTTTATATTGAAAACCCAAAGTATAGATAAATTACAAAATTAATCAAATTGCAAGCTCTTATTTTTATTTTTTAATTAAATTCTTATTATTTATATTTTAACTGTACTTTTCTTTATCATTGTTATCTAGCAGTTAAAAATATATAAATTTAATAGCATATAATGTTAAACCTATAAGAATAAATTAGTGCAAATAAAATAAAAACACACAATTAAAAGACATAGTGTTCGGCACACATGATTAATTGGACACATTTATTAAATAAAAATGAATCGAATGCGCAACATGATTACTAGTCTGCATTTTATAAAATCCACACATGATATATATAAAAGTAAATGTAATTTATTAAGTTAGTCTTTTTATGTTGAATTAATCAAAAATTTATTTATTAAGATGATTAAAAGTTTAGTTTAATTATCCATTATCAGATTGTCATTTATTTCTACATTTGATGGTTTGCGAGGTTGATTTGGATATAAGGGTTTATCCTGCTTGAAATTAATTAGACCTATTATATCACTTAAGTTTTTCTCTACTTTTACGTATAGTGTCCTCAAGGTGAAAAAATGTGTTAAATATCTTATATAAACTAGAAATATAAGTTAGGAGAAACCTTAACTTCTAAATCAATTTTACATTTTTAGAATAAGGGATAAATTTTACTTTCTTAAAAGAGATATTAAAGTCGTTTAGAGTTTACTTTAATCGAATTTGTTGAAATTTGTACCATTTTATATATTTTTTTTCTTATAAATTGAATTTATAGAATTTTTTGAAATGAAATTTATTTTATTTTGAGAAACAACATTATACTTTCACAACTGTTTATAAAAAATAATTATATTAATATCTTCATTATATTTTTTAAATTGAATTCTATCATATATTATTAAATATTAGAATAAATTGTCAAATAGATGTTTATTTTAACGTTAAGATTTTAATAATATTATTTTTAGGTGACTAAAGAAAGAGAATTTATAAGGACTTATCTATCTGGACCACGAATGCTTCTGTAATCTTTTTCTTGTTAACAATTTTTAAGCCTGTATAAGTCTATAAGCATTCTCAGTGTATCACAGAAAGTTCTCACAAAGCAAAGTAGAAGCTCATAGATGGCGAAAGCTATGGATTGTGAAGCCCAACAGCAATTGAATGTCACTTTTCTTCCATACCCAACTCCTGGCCACATGAACCCCATGATAGACGCAGCAAGGTTATTTGCCAGGCATGGTGTTAATGTCACCATTATAGCAACCCCTGCAAATGCTTTAACTTTCCAAAACGCCATAGACACTGACTTCACCCATGGCTACCATATCAGAACCAAACTGCTTCCATTCCCTGCAGCCCAAGTGGGTCTCCCTGAAGGGCTTGAAAACATCAAAGATGGCACTTCCCTAGAACTGTTGAGTCGAATCCGTCGTGGAATATCAATGCTCAAAGGTCACATTGAGCTTCTGTTTCAAGATCTTCATCCAGATTGCATTGTGAGTGATATGTGTTATCCTTGGACTGTGGAATCCGCAGCAGAACTTGGTATTCCAAGAATCTTCTTTTACAGCTCAAGCTACTTAGCCGACTGTGCTACTCATTCTATCATGAGGCACAGGCCTCATGAGAGGTTAGTGTCTGATACCGACAAGTTTACAATTCCTGATTTTCCACATAGAATAGAGATGACCCCTCTACAGCTAGCAAACTGGCAAAGGGTTCGTGAACAAGTCTCGTACTATTTTGAGGAAATGTTTGAATCAGAGAGAAGAAGCTATGGAGCACTCTACAATAGCTTTCATGAACTTGAAAGCGAGTATGAGCAACTTCATGAGAGGATAGTGGGGATCAAATCTTGGAGCATTGGACCAGTTTCAGCCTGGGCTAACAAGGATGATGGACAAAAGATCAACAAGGAACACAAGGATGAGCTTCCAAAAGAGCCAGAGTGGCTAACATGGCTTAACACTGAGCAGAATGACTCTGTGATTTATGTGAATTTTGGAAGCCTGACTAGGCTCCATCATGCTCAACTCGTAGAACTGGCTCATGGGCTTGAAAATTCTGGTCATACTTTCATCTGGGTCATCAGGAAAAAGGATGGAAATGAGAAAGATAACAGTTTCCTGCAAGAGTTTGAGGATAAGATGAAAGAAAGCAAGAAGGGTTTTATCATATGGAACTGGGCACCACAGAAGCTGATATTGAATCACCCTGCCATTGGAGGCATTGTTTCTCACTGTGGTTGGAACTCCCTTCTTGAAAGCTTGAGTGCTGGATTGCCAGTCATCACATGGCCTATGTTTGCAGAACAATTTTACAATGAGAGATTGGTGGTTGATGTTTTGAAGGTTGGAGTTCCAGTGGGAGCTAAGGAAAACAAGTTTTGGGCATTCAGTGACAAAGATGATATGGTTGGAAGGAAAGAGATTGCAGAGGCTGTGTTACAGTTGTTGGAGAAAGAAGAGGGCAGAGAAATGAGAATGAGAGCAAGAAAACTCAGTGGTGCTTCCAAGAAGACTATAGAGAAGGGTGGACACTCTTACAACAACTTGATTCAGTTGATAGATGAGCTGAAATCATTGAAAATATCTAAAGCTACTGAGAAAACAAACATAAACATTTAGAGTTGAGGAAGGTTTTAAATAAGATTGAATCTCATCCAAATTTTCTTTTTCTGTCAAGCTTTTTAATCATGTTCCCAAGACTTTGTTTAGCCTTTTATTATATAGAAAGTTAGATGGAGATAAAGGTATGCTGATATATCTTATCTTTATTATGCTGATATGAATGTTCTGTATTTCAATGCAATGAAAGTGTTTTCCTATCAAAATCCTCGGAAAAGTTACTGTTAATATCCCATGATAAACATGATGTGCAAACTTAAAACCTGAAATATTAAACCTACTCCTTTTCAAAGTCATAAGCATTTATCATGTAAGGGAAATATTTTACAAAAAAACAAATGTTGAATATTTCATTAGGATGCATATAGCTTTTTTTTTTTTTTTATAAATCAGATTTGAAAATGATGGTGGAAAAAGGAAATAATTAAATTAAAGTATTGCTAAGTATTCTAGTTTTTTTATGAGACACGTTTTTATTATTTTGATAGATGCTTGGAAACAAGTAAATGGTTTTAATGATGTCATAAAAGAGTTTTTCGAGCTAGTACAAAATAAATGATACAAATTATTATATGTTACGAAGGAGAAACTAAAAATGCTCAAAAAGGATTAAAATTGTGGAACAAATAGGTGTTTTGGGGGAATAAATAGGAAGAAAAAAATAATATTTACAAAAATAAGAGTTAGAGATGGATGAGAATTGTTGATTAAGTGAGAATATGAGAAGACAAATATGATAAATGTTCACTGAAGTTAATATAATAGGCTTCTAGCAAGAATCAGTAAAGGCAAGAAGAAAATTGATTAATTTTGGGGATTCCAACTTTATATTTTACCATTCTACAACTAATTGGAGGAGAACAAAAATGGGAGAAAAGGTTTGAACATATGGGGAATGGATTGAAGAATCTAAGGTGGTGAAGGATGAGATCAAAGCTTTTTTAATAACAATTCAAGATCTTATCTCTTGAAGAAAATACAATCTTAACAACAATTTTTCCTGTAAAAGAAATTTGTGAGGCAGTGTCTACAATAAAAGCTCAAGATGAAATGGTTATGATTTCAATTTTTTTTAAAATCACTAAGTTTTAAAAGATTAAATTATTGTAAAACTAATGTGGGAGAAAGAATAAGAACTAACCTTCGGTCATTATCACTTTCACGTTTCGTTTCAAACCCTTAATTTTCTAAACTTTGATGGTATAATATACGATAAAAGAGAGTAAATTTGATGACCCAAAGCACCTCGTCAAATTTGTAGAGCTTTGTCCATCACAAAGTAATTATTATAATAAATTGTTCTGTATCAAAATATATGCAACAATCGTAAAATTGATTGAAAAATGAACCATCTATGGAAATAATCATGTGAATATCTCATGTTATCTCACATATAACATATTTGGAAAATTTTCAACATTCTTCCACTTTGTTCATTTAACCCATTGTCAATCAATACAAGAAACTAAATACAAGAATCATGGTGACAGGTCCTCCAAAAGTGAGTATTATCTCTTATGTATTATAATATATCAAATCTCGTCAAAATTGATCTAATTTCTATTTTGAAATTAAAGAAAAGTGTTGGGATAATTATAAATGACAAAAAGATATTGGAACAAAATTTTGGAAGAGATGATGGAAGCTTGAGTTCATTTTGGCCACGGTACTAGAAAATAGAATTGCTAGATCGTTCATTTTGTACCAACGGTGTCTTTTGCGTATACTGAATCAGTATAGCTACCATTCTTTTAACATAGCAATGCAATTTCACAATCAGTGTAAAAATTTAGTACTAGATTTATTTCTTCTTTTTTCATTGATTTTGTAAAGTTTGGGTATATAAATATTTTTTGGAATAAACAATATATATTTTTTTTTTGGAATAAACCATATGTTTATTCTGAGTCAAATGAAAATTCTCAAAATAAACAAATATTTGCACAACAAAATGAGAAAAAACTGAATAAAAGTTTTATCAAAGTAAAAATAATGATTGTCACAACATTGAACCAAGTTCTAGTTGCATTGATCATTAAAATTCTTTAATGACATACTTTTAGTCAAAGGATCGACAATCATCAAGTCAGTGCTAACGTGTTCTTATGGCTATATATTTAATGCCAATGTACAGAACAGAATTATCACCATATAACTTCAAGGACCTAACAATTGAATCCACAACTCTAAATCTAGATATAAAACACTTAAATTATACATCATGTGAGGTAGCCTAAAAAATAAGAAACAAACTCAACCTCCATATTAGAAGTAGAAATCAAGGTTTGCTTCTTATTGTTTCAAAATATATCTCCACAAGTTTGCATGAAAATATAATCAAATGTTGATTTTATGGTATTAATGCAACCATCAAAATCTAAATAGAAAGTATCCTATCACCTCAAAATACCAGTTGTTTGTATATGACAATGAAATCATTTAATCTTTGAAGATATTTGATTATTTTCTTTACAGCTTTTTAGTGGTCAACACCTGAATTACTTTGATATCTTACAAGAAATAATGATTTATTTTGTCCTTTCGAAAGATTCAAATTAAAAAACGGTCGTACTCTTTCTTAAATAGGATCATATTAAATATTCTCATGGCTTTGCAATTGAGAATATTTAATATGATAAAGTAAAAGAAGATTCTACTTGAGATAAATAAGCTCCAAAAACATGATACAATAACATTATCAGACATTATCGGTTGTTTTATACGGAAGGCTTTATAAGAAGAGTAAGAATGAGCCTACAATCTAAATCAGACAAAAGTTTGTATTATGTGATTTACTCTTTAATGAAAATAATTTAAAGTTGATTGAACATGTTAAAGTAAAAATGATGGAGAGATATAAAATGAACAATCTAGTTTTGTTGCATTATTTTCTTTGATTGAAAATTCACCAAATAACCTCAGAATTTTTATTTGTCGAAATACAATTTTGTTTATTCTTTTCAGTATGGAATATAAAAAAAATATTTTTTTTATTATTTTTATTCTTACCTTTTGTTTGATTTGAAAAAAATTTGTTTGTTAAAACTATTTTTATTATTTATGAACAATTCAACTAATTTGATATTTATAGGTTTTTTTCTTAAATTTTTAAGTTATTTTTCATCTTATCATGTTTTTAATTATGCATTTGTTTTCTTTTGTGCAATCTCGTTAAATGTGTTGAGAATATTACTTAATATCTTTTTTATTTAAATTAATTTTTAGGAAATATTTCAATTTTAGAGATATGTTTCAGTTTCAGAAATAAGTTATTATTTTAGATTAGGAATGAGATATTCTAAATATTTTATACTTGATATTTGTTATATTTTGCTCTATATACAGGGTATATCAATAAAATACAAAAATATGTTCCTCCGTATAACATATCACATATATTTCTCATATTTTCAAAAGTCCTAAAATCCCAACAATTGGTATCAAGAGCCATTGTTCTTACTGCCGATAGAATGGAAGGAAATATGTCAGATGTCGTTATTCCACTCTTTGATGGTGAAAGCTATGATTTATGGGCGGTAAGGATGCAAACATATCTAGAGGGGCTAGATCTATGGGAAGTTGGGGAGGAAGATGATGTTCCCTTGTTTGAAAATCCCACCGTGGCTCAAATGCAAGCGCATAAAGACAAGAAAACGAGAAAGGCATAGGCAAAACCATGCTTGTTCGTAGGTGTTTCACAAATGATTATGACCAGGATCATGATTCTAAAGTCTCCCAAAGAAATCTAGGAATACTTAAAAGCAGAATATGAAGGGAACAAGAAGATTCGAGGCATGAAGGTTTTGAACTTGATAAGGGAGTTCGAGATGCAAAGAATGAAAGAGTTAAAGACGATTAAAGAATACTCAAACAAATTGTTGGGTATTGCCAACAAGATAAAATTGTTGGGAAATGAGTTTTCAGATTCCAGACTCGTTGAGAAAATTCTGGTGACGATGCCGGAAAGATGAGGCATCTATTGTTTCCTTAGAAAACACAAAAGATTTGTCTACAATCACCTTTACAGAGGTGATACATGCCTTGCAAGCACAAGAACAACGAAGATTGATGAGGATAAATCTGATGAGGATCTACTTCTTACAACATCATGTGTCACAACCAACCAATCTTCAAAGAAGATTGGATTATAGATAGTGGTTGCACAAACCACATGACTCATGATAGAGAAATTTTCAAGGAGCTCAATAAATCAAATGTTTCCAAGGTAAGAATTGGGAATGGAGAACAACTTGATGTGAAAGGTACATGAACAGTTTCATTTAAGTGTTGCTCAATTGTTAGAGAAAGGTTATAAGGTCTCCTTTGAAAATAAAGTATGTGTGATAAAAAATGCTAACAACATAGAAGTATTAAAAGTCTACATGAAAGACAAAAAATTTGCGTTGGATTTTATGAAAGAGGAATTTGCTACAAAGAAAGTGAGTATGAAAGAAGGATCAAAATTAGAAGATAAATATCTTTGGAAGAAAGTAGATGGAGGTTCACATTCTAATATTCACAAAAGCTCCAATGCCACTCCAATGAAATCCACACCGGACAAAGAAAAAGAAGATGATGTCGATATAAGAAGAAATATAAAGGATGATGCCAAATTGAAGAAAGATGTGATGTCATGGAAGAAAGAGAAAAACAAATATTACAAGCACAAGAAAATCAAGCCTCAAAAGATGGAGAATCAAATATAAAAATATAAATAAACAGATATTAAGCAAGGAGAAATGTTGAGAATATTACTTAATATCTTTTTTATTTAAATTAGTTTTTAGAAAATATTTCAATTTTAGAGATATGTTTCAGTTTTAGAAATAAGTTATTATTTTAGATTAGGAGTGAGATATTCTAAATATTTTATACTTGATATTTGTTATATTTTGCTCTATATATAGGGTATATCAATAAAATACAAAAATATGTTCCTCCGTATAACATATCACATATATCTCTCGTATATTTCATATCTTTCATATTTTCAAAAACCCTAGAAATACATGGTATATCAATTTTTTTCTATATCACACATTTAGTTATTTTTATTTAATTTTAATTTTTTTATTTACTGTTTATTTTTATCATGTATAATATTATTTTTATGATTTTTTATATAATTATTTTTATTTTGTAATTCAATGTAATTTTATCATCTAATTGTGTAAAGACATTTTATTAACTATAGAATATCATTGGAATTAATCTTCTTTATCATCATCTAACATAAATTAAAATTCATGATAAATCTTAATTATTATTAGTTTAATATTTATTTTTTATATGGTTTCATTTATTCAAATTGTATATTACAATTTTTATTAGTTAAAGAAAAAGATTTCATTAAAATCTTAAAAAAGAAAATAAAAACATTTTAATCTATGATATTTTTTTTTGTACTTTTTAAATTTTTAAATTTTATTAACGTTGTTTTATAAAATTAATAAATATTTTAATTTTTATATAATTTTATATGATACTTTTATTTAAAATATATATAATTACAATATATTTTTAAAATATTAAATATTAAAAAGATAAGAATACATTCCGTATTAAATATGACATAATTAATATTAAAATAATAAACATTAAATGTGACATAATTAATATTAAAATAATAAGCAAGTGAAAAATGTTATCCATATTGAATATAGATATAGAAATGTAGATAATTTGAATTAAAGATAACCATAAGATTGATTCACTACATTGTTTTGTCATACCTAGGCTTTAACATGTGTGTAAGTTAGTCTTTGGATTTGCGCTGAGGGTCAACTATTGAACCTGTCAGACAAATAATATATATTCTTTATTATAAACGTGCATCTCCGCGTGTTCTTTTTTTTATTCTTTTTAATTTGTTTTTGTTATTTATTTATTTTTTAACTAGTTTCCAAAATTT
>Ga0099823_1004406_pt1 | contig 13759 bp, 8 predicted proteins | sample CowpearedBW_FD_76831 | JGI IMG/M metagenome (GOLD analysis project Ga0099823, IMG submission 76831) | Root nodule microbial communities of legume samples collected from California, USA - Cow pea red BW | ecosystem: Host-associated > Plants > Roots > Nodule | place: USA: California | collected... | reverse complement strand
GAGTTAACCAAAAAACTGTGCACTGCACTCCCCCAATTGAACTTAACCAAACTATCAATATCATCTAATATTCTAAAAGGCATATTGCAAATAACTTTTGAATTCCTAGGAAAATACAAGACGGCAAAGCACAACAATATATACAGACAACAAACATTATCTACATCATCATGCTCGGTTCCTATTACACTCCTAATCATGTTTGTTATCCCTTTAATACAAATTCTTTGACCACAAAAGAGTGAACCAACTAACCCACATCCATATGCATCAAATTGTACTTCTTCACCAACTACACCTAACCCCAGACTAAAACAAAAATCAACAACAGATAAAGGTACAAGATGCTTCCATATGTGAAAGGATTGTTCATCGTCATCCCATCGCTGAAGTAGCTCAACTAGTAGAGGAATGCATATATCTAGAGACCTCTCTAACTCTAGACACCATTTGAAAGGGGTGACTCCTATACGTCTCCAGTGTCCATCAGTCAACACATTGTTTATCTCCACAATGTGCTTTGTATCCACAAAATTTATCAGCCGGACCTTCCATTCAATTTTAACAATTTAACTAATGCTCAACAATGAAATTGTGATGCACAATATAACAATTAACAGCACTAACCCTGTCTTTTTCATCAACGTCTGGTTTTTTCCCATCTTTTTTCCCCTTTCGAGCCATGCTGCAAAAACAACCTACACAAAATCAAATCAATACACACCAATTAAAAAACCTACAACGATATTCAAAAACAAGCATTACTTTCACTTACACAGAAAAACCTACACAAATCAAAAATTCGCCTTTCCTCTCGTTAAACGGCGCCGACAACTATTAAAAAAATTCACTCAACGAACACAAACTCTTTTATTATCATAATACCCACACGAGCAAAAGAAATATAAATCACAACTTCACCCTGTTATACAATGCAGTAAGAATGTAATGCAGGAACGCGAAGGGTTTGAGCGTAAAGAAAACACAATCTTAAAAACGAACCGCGAACGTCCTCGTTCTACCACTTCTTCCCTTCCCAAGTTCGGGTTTTTTTAGGGGTTCCTTCTTCCACCAATGACCAGGTGCACGAACAACACAACAAAGGTATACGAATAAAATTTGGAAAACCAAGCCTCCTCGTTCTACCACTTCTTCCGCTTCCCAAGTTCCTTTCCCTCTCCTTCTGCTAACAACTTCGCATTTTGTACAACATTTAGGGTCGGTTGGTTGAGTGAAAATATCACCGCTTGTACAAAAACTGAAGGCACCGCACCGCTTCTTTGCTTCGAGTGGGTTCAGACCTGGTTCGCGCGTTTAGTGAAAAAAGCGTTCAGTGAAAAAAAGTGAAAAAAATGAAAACTTTGGGTAACTGAGATGGATAGCGCGTGTTGTCTCCTCACGCGCAAGCGCACCGTAGGACGTTGCCCTTTCTTCCGCAGTTGTCTCAGAAACCGTCAAAACCGTCACCTCGTCCCTTCAGTTTCTATTTTCGAAAACAATTACTTTTTTTCCACGTGTCAGTGCCACGTAGGCGGGTAAAAACCAGGTAAAAAAAACCAGGTTAGAGTATCATTTTCCTTAGTATAAATAGAATTGTTATAAACGAGTTTTATTATTTTAAAATACATTATGTCTCTAGAAACAACTTTTTTAGAGTTGTCTGATTTCTCTCTAAGAGTTCTTCCTCTATGACCGTCTGATTGAAGAACTGAGATTTTTTAGAGACTGTATTAATATATTTTGTACCCTGAATTTTTTTTTTGAACAAACATCCTACTTTATTAGTTTTAAACTGTTAAAATTAGAATGTTACATAATTAAATGATTTTAAGTTAATAACTATTTTGACATTGAAATTAGGAAAATTAAATTGAATTTATAGATTAATAACTGTATGTAAAATTAAGAAAAGTAAATTAAAATTTATAGGTGATTAAAATTAAAGTTAAGAAAATAAAGAAAAAAATAATCCATGAAGAAATCTGTTGTTTATTAAAATAAGTTATTAATAGATTTATAGTAAAATAAAAAGGATTTGATTTAAGATGTTTGAAATGAAGTTAAATTTTAAAAATTTATTTAATTGTTTAAATGTAAAGATATAATTTTTAATTATTTATTGTTATTGTACTTAATGATTTGACGTGAAGAATGAGATTATTTGTATTTGATTATGTAATTAAATTATTTTAGTGGTTGTAGGTATGTATATATTACTAATAGAAGGTAACTTAATACAAAGAAAAAAAATTAGAATTTGAAGAAATTAAAATATTTTTAGACTAATTGAAAATAAAATTAAAAACGAGAAGAAAATAGTTAACAATTCCTGGAAAAAAAAAATATTCTGACACTAACATAAAAAATCTTTATAACGTTTGTTATTTTCGACTTTTGACGTCTGCAAAAATACAGACGTCATATATGGTGACGTTAAAATTAACGTCTGAAAAAAAATTGACGTTAGCTAACGTCGAAAAATAAGAGCCTGAGTCCCTTTACGTAAGTTCGAACCCGACCCGACGTTCAACTCGCGCCAACAAGAGGGAAAAAACTATTGAGATTGACGTCTGTTCATGCACTGACAGACGTCAATTTCAACAGTTTTTTTTTTCAATTTTCGTTGTATTTACATATTCCCACACTTGAAAAACAGAAAATTCCCATAACAGAGTTCATATTATATTCTAGCTACATGGTAATTTTAACTCATAATTATAAAATTGTATAAACTTTTATAATTACCACAAAACTAAAAATTTCATCAAGAAATTGTTCTACAAAGTTTTTAAAATAAAATTCTAATGTTTTAGGGCCTAACTTCATTGTTCCAATAAATAAGCTGACCACTCTTGTCTTACTGTCTGGATAGTGTCATCCGATAGAGGTGATGAATTCTTGAAGCGCTGAAAAGATAATACAAATTCATTATGCATGAATATTATTGTTTAAAGTTTGATATGATTTATAATATCTTAAAGATATATACATATATTATTACCTCTATCCATTCATCTTTAACTACAGATCGAATGATTGTTCTTATCCAATACATGACACAATACCCACATTCCCATGAATCTTCTTGCTTGTTACATTAAAGATGACAAAGAAAATAATCACATATCAAGTTCATAAGTTGACATGTGAAAATAATAACTTAGTAAATGAATGAGTTACAACATTTGGGTATAATACTTTAATCTGTTGTGCTCTTTGCTACTTAAGTTCCCATAAGGATTCATACCATCTACAGCAAGTCCAAGTCTTAAGTTTCTTGACTCTGCACCAAAGTATGGAAATGTTTCATCAATCTTCTTCCATTGTGGAGAATCAACTGGGTGTCAAAGAAGATTATCACACTTTCTTCCATCAACGTGCCATTTCAGGTTCTTTGCATCTTCTTTAATGGAAAACCATTGTTTGACTCTAGGTATTATAGGCAGATACCACATCACTTTAGCAGGTGGACCATCTTTATCTTTATCACCACTTTCATCAATTTTCTTTTTAAATCGTAATAAACCACATGTTGGGCACACCTTCAGTGAAGCAAACTCGTCTCTGTATAGAACACAATCATTAGGGCATGCATGTATCTTTTGATATTCTAAACCCATTGGACATAAATTTTTTTGTGCCTCGTAATTACAGATAGGTAATGTGTTATTTTCTGGAAGCATCTCCTTTAGCAACTCCAACAATTCTGTGAAACTTTTACCGGTTCATCCATTCCTTGCTTTTAAACTGAACAATTTCAAAGTTGTTGACAATCGTGTAAAGTTAGCGCATCTTGGGTACAACTCTTCCTCTGAATCAAACTTAAGAGAATTAAATAAATGAGCTTTTTCAAAATTTTCTTCCCCAACATCATGTACCATGTCTTCTAAATAATCATTCATTCATTAGTCTACATAATGTATTCTTCGTGACGTCGTAGGCTTGTCTAATATTTCTTCATGCCAAGTCCAAAGTGTATAACTTCTCATTATACCAAAGATGAAAAGATGATCACGCATTGTGCCCAAGTCGTGACGTATTTGATTAAGACAACGAACACAAGGACAAAAATATGTCCCATTAACAGAGATTGTGTGTTCTTGAGCATATTGCAAAGAGTCAGAAACCCCCTTATCACACCCTTCACTGATGCGACGCTCATTCATCCAGCTTTAATCCATACTATTTTCGTAAAAAACTTCATCAATCTCAAATTTTTAATTCTCACAAGGTAAGACCCTACCCATTCAAAAAAAATATTTTTCATAATTTCCTAACACGTATACGAAGAAGTAAAACATTATAAATTTGACAAAATTTCAACAACATTTCGCTTTGGTCTTTGAAGTACATGAAATGAAAGAGATCAGTCATGATCACAATCAAGTATGCATCCAAAGAACAACACTAATTGACTCAATCGAAATTTTATCAAATTTATGCATAAACCTCAATGTACACGTTATAGCCAATTATGAAAAATAATTTTTTCAAACAGTCCGATCGAACAATTCAAGATCTAATACAAACAATTAAAAATTTAATCATTTGTACTCGATCTCAAACGGGAACTAAGGTTCGCTCAAAATTGTGAACTAAAATTATAATAAATCTTCACATATAAAATAACAATGCAATAATAATATTAAAAAATAAAAATAAAAATATTTTAACATGCAACAAATCTAATAATAAATATAAATTTTATTCCAAATTTATCAACTATCATAAAATTTCAAATAAAAAAAATAAGCCAAAAAATCAACAAAATACATTAAAATCATTTTAACATGCAATTGATCTTATAATAAATCTAAATTTTATTCCAAATATATCAAAAATCATAATTTTACTAATAAAAAAATAAGCCAAAAAATATACAAAATAAACACATACATGAATTAGAGGAAAATGAAAAACTAACCTCTTGTAACAAAAACAATGATGCAGATGGAGGAGGGTGGGCTACCAGCGAAAAAAAGGTTCACGGTGCAAAGAGGGAAAACCTTGCATTTATGTAAAATAGAGACCAAAACGAAATCCAATCGGTTCAAAATGCTTAAATCAGTGCACAAATCAAAACCCAACAAGATTCATGGTCGAAAATTCACCTGCGAAGGTCGTGCTGGTCGGCAGAAGGCGGCGGATTGCTCGCGGAGAAGAAAAATAGTGAGATTTTCGCGGCACTATGACTGAATTTATGAAGGGGGGACATTGGTTATGATACTAACTGACGTTAAGGGACGTCAGGCGCGTCAGTAACAAACGTTAAGGGACATCGGGAATTTTTTGGATAGACATCAAAATTGACGCTTTATTTACAAAAATGACACCGGTCATTTTTGACATCTATGTTCTCTTCAGCAGACGTTAACTGAGTGACATTATAGGCACTTTTGTGTTCATGTGAATTGATTTGACATAAATAAAAATGAAATTAAACAGATAAATTATCATATTTGTGCATATCTTTTACACCTTATTTTGTCAATATAGTTCCAAGACATCATATTCTTCGACAAGGGTTGGTAGGCGTTTTTTTGTTGTTTGGATGAACACTTCAATGTATTGTCAAGTGTCGAGATGTAGAATAGATAGGTCTAGATGTTGAATTGTTTCCAGCAGTTGATCATTTGTGTAACATCATTATCAAATTTGATTTCAAGTGTATCATGCACAAGGTGGATATTAACTACCTTTACTAGAGGATGATAGTTGATTTCAGCAACTCTTATACGGTTTCCATAATGTATTTTTTGGATCATTTTTTCATGTAGTTTATTAAACTTTCAATTGTGTCGAATTGACATGGTTGCAAGGTGTCTAATGAGAATGTGAGACTGTAACCGCATGGACCTTTCATGATGGTTTCCTTTTGAGAGGTCCTCTAAAATAAACATTCCTAGTGAACACGAGATGGGTTTGGGTTTGTGAAAGAGGTTGAGGGAGTTGAATTTAGAAAAGAAAGTATTTCTTTAGTAGACCTTGTTGATGAATATGTTAGTTGGAATTTGTAAAATTGTGCATACTTTTTTCCTTTAAGATGTTGAATGTGCAATTGTATAATATGCAAAATAGTTTTGGACTTTCACATTTGAACTACACACCATCTTCACATTCTATGATTTCCCCATTTGCAAATAAAGTTGCGAGATAGAAATTTGAATAGTTCTCTACCTCGTAGATATCAGAGTTTTTATGCCAAAATTTTCCATGTATTGATGTTTAGAGAGAGAAGGCATTGGTTGGGTTTATCAGTTAAAGTAACAGTATGATAACTTATGGTTGGATTGTGATGTATGATGTTGGTATTTATAGGAGAAGTATTTTAGAGTTGGTGAGATTGGTTTTTTGAAGTTGTTTGGCAAACTTACCAAATAAAGTTGAAAGTCTTTTCTTACTAACATGGTGCATGTGAAATTATTAATTGAAATACTGAGTCAGTTCTTCTTCTAATAAACATCACATTGAAGTGTACTAGAAGCTAATATCTATTTGATAGACTTACTCAATAAAGCTAAGAAGTCTTGTCTTCCTTGCGAGTAGAGTGCAAAGCTAAGAAGTCTTGTCTTCCTGGCAAGCAGAGTGCATTTAAAATTATTGATTGAAATAGTGAGTCAGTTCATCTCTCAATAAACATCACATTGAAGTGTACTAATAGCTAATATCTATTTGATAGACTTACTCAATAAAGCTAAGAAGTCTTGTCTTCCTAGCAAGCATAATGCATTTAAATTTTTTGATTGAAATAGTGAGCCGGTTCATCTCCCAATAAACATCACATTGAAGTGTACTAAAAGCTAATATTTGTTTGACATACTTACCCAATAAAGTTGAGAAATCTTGTATTCATGGCTTAATAAATATAAAATTATTGATTGAAACCCAGAGTCGGTCCACCTCCCAATACACATTAGATTAAAGTGGACTAAAAGTTAATATCTATTTGGCACGCTTACCCAATAAAATTGAGAAGTCTTGTTTTTCTAGTAGAGTGCATGTGAAATCTTTTATTCAATCTTCATTGGTGGTTGAGGTATTGGTGTCTATAGACCTTCGATAGGTTTCAAGGTCACCAAAAGTTTGATGGGAACATCATATGGAATTGCCACCATGTTGTTTACATCCTATATTAAAATTGAAACCTCTTTGTATATTGTTCTTAATAGTTTGTAATACCAGGTATTTTTAATAACTCTGCCATTTGTAGAACATGGTAGCGACTAATGAGTCGCTTCAACAGTTGCTGGTTCATATTTGTTGGGACAAAAAGAACACACAATTAATGCATGCTTCATAATTAAATGTTTATGAAGGTTAGTTCATAATAAAACTTGTTCATAAGTGTTTTGAAATAACTAAAATGTACTTCAAATTTATGTATTTGGAAAGGAAAAAAAATGCGTCCTTATTTTAAAATATGTTTTTTCTTTTCAGAAACGAGCAGTCCGAAATTCTTTTCTTCAAAATGTATAATTCTGAAAAAAAATTATATTTGGGATACCATAATTCCAGAAGTTCAAATACTTTAATATAACAATTAGTTTAAAGGAGAGGTACAGTGAAAAGTGACGGAGGTGAGAAAAGTAATTAAGGGTGCATTGCAGCACAATGTTGTGGGCAGCCCAGAAATGAAAATAGGGACTAACCTAGGCCAAAGGAGACGGCGTCGTTCGACTCCAGTGGGTTAATCTTAGGCTTCAATTCGCCATGGTAACGTAAGATGGTTGCGATATCAAGACTTCTTCGCGTTACATCAAAACCTCGTCTTCTACGGAGCTCCCTCCGCCACCACCACTACCATGGACAACAACCGCCGCCGCCGTTCCCTGCCACGTTCTACCTCTCCCAGCTCTGCACAAACCTCGAAAGTCTGCAGAAACTGCATGCGTCCGTGGTGGTCCACGGCCTCAGTGGCGAGCTCCTCCTCTCGACGAAGCTCGTCAGCCTCTACGGCTCCTTCGGCGTCCCCCACCGCGCCCGAGCACTCTTCGACCACCTCCCCTCCCGCGACCTCTACTCCTTCAAAGTCATGATCCGCTCCTACTTCCTCAACGACCACCACTCCGACGTCGTTTCGGTCTACCGCCTGATGCGCTACTCCCTCCACCCCACCCCTCACGACGACGTCCTCTTCTCCGTCGTCCTCAAATCCTGCGCCGAAACACGTGACCTCCTCCAGGCCACACTCACACACTGCCACGTCACCAAGTCCCTCCCTCCCGACAGCTTCCTCCTCACCTCCCTCGTCGATGCCTACGCCAAATGCGCCCAACTCTCTCACGCGCGACGAGCCTTCGACGAAATACCCCACCGCGACGTCGTTTCCTGGACCTCAATGATCGTCGCCTACGTGCAAAACGACTGCGCTCGTGAGGGCTTAACCCTGTTCAACAGAATGCAAGAAGCCTTCGTCCACGGGAATGAGTTTACAATGGGGAGCGTGGTCAACGCCTGCACCAGCCTGGGGTGGTTGCACCAGGGAAAGTGGGTTCATGGGTTTGTTATCAAAAACGGAATTTTGGTTAATTCCTACTTGACCACCTCGCTTTTGAATTTTTATGTCAAATGTGGGAGCGTTCGGGACGCACGTGCGGTGTTTGATGAAAGTTTCTCTTCTTCGGATCATCATCAGGATCTTGTTTCATGGACAGCTATGATCGTAGGGTATACTCAGAGAGGTTATCCTGGCTTAGCGATAGAGTTGTTCAAGAATGAGAAATGGGCGGTGCTTTTACCCAATTCTGTCACCGTTTCGAGTTTGTTATCTGCGTGTGGGCAACTACGTAGTTCTGCTATGGGGAAGCTACTTCATTGTTTGGTAGTTAAGTGTGGATTGGAGGATCCTCCTGCGAGGAATGCTCTGGTTGATATGTATGCGAAATGTGGCCTTGTTTCGGATGCCCGTAACGTGTTTGAATCAATTGACAAGGATGTTGTGTCTTGGAACTCTATTATTTCTGGCTGTGCGCAGAGTGGGGAAGAGTGTGAGGCTCTGGAGCTTTTTAAGAGGATGAGATTGGAGTTGTTCTCGCCGGATGCGGTTACTGTGGTCGGTGTTCTCTCTGCGTGTGCTTCCCTTGGCGCGCTTCAGCTTGGTTGTTCTGTTCATGCCTTGTCGTTGAAGGATGGCCTGGTGTTGTCCAGCATATACGTTGGCACTGCTTTGCTGAATTTCTACGCAAAATGTGGGGATGCGAAAGCGGCGAGGATGGTGTTTGATTCGATGGGGGAAAAGAATGTGGTGACGTGGGGCGCAATGATTGGTGGCTATGGGATGCAGGGGGATGGAAATGGATCTCTTGTGCTGTTTAGGGATATGTTGAAGGAGGAGTTTGAGCTTAATGAAGCAGTGTTTACAACTATATTAGCGGCTTGCAGTCATTCGGGAATGGTTGGAGAAGGGTCCAGGTTGTTTAATTTGATGTGTGGAGAGTTGAATTTTGTTCCTTCCATGAAGCACTATGCGTGTATGGTTGATATGTTGGCGCGCGCTGGGAACCTTGAAGAGGCGTTTCATTTTATTGAGAGAATGCCTTTAGAACCTAGTGTTAGTGTGTTTGGAGCTTTTCTCCATGGATGTGGGCTTCATTCTAGGTTTGAGATGGGGGAAGTGGCTATTAAGAGAATGTTGGAGTTGCACCCTGATGAAGCTTCATACTACGTGCTTGTTTCAAACCTGTATGCTTCAGATGGGAGATGGGGCATGGTTAGGCAGGTGAGGGAGACGATAAAACAAAGAGGGTTAAACAAGGTCCCTGGTTCTAGTTCAGTGGAGATGGATCTCAACAATGACACTTATGCCAAAATGGCAGTACTTTCTTAGTCAGTCTTTGTGTAGTGGTAAAGCAGAACTACTTGCTTCAACAAAACCTAAACTCTGTATACTTTATTCTTGGAAGATTGGAGATAACCATTGGATATGAGAATCAAGGAGCTTAGGTGCTTGGTAGATGTAATGGATCCGATTCCGGTGAATTGAAGTGAAAGTTAAATATTGTGGAGAGATGCAATGAAACTCACTGGTGTCACCAGCGCATCCACACAAGAAACTGTTGAGGATGACCTTATGAGGTATGCAGGGGAGGCAAATATTGTCTTGTCATTTACTTGCTGTTGCAATGTAGTGCATAATGTGCAGTATTCTGCAGTGATAAAATGGATATGTTGGATTGTGAATGATCTGCAGAGAAAGTATGGTAATTCGGGAGAATTAATATGGTGAGAATAGTGAGGACTCCTCGGAACGAGTGTATAAGGTTGAGTCAATGACATCGACTGAATTTTTTTCAATAACTTTAGAAATGTATGCTACAGTTAAGATATGAAGATGAAAACGATGAAGGCCAAAGAACTCATCGACAGTGGAAAATTGCGAATAGTTAGAATCTTTGTTTATGAATTAGTTTGTACAATGTTACAAGTAGTTGTAATTTTGTTATTCAAACTTGTAAAACATTACAAATCCGTCACCCAATGATTTTTATAGTGTAATAAGTGGTTGTCTTACTTGTACAGAACCTTGTCAACCCGACATTCATAAATGGATTAGACAGGTCTCATCACTTTCTTTTTTAATCAGTATCTTAAGTAATCTTGATCGATCACTGATAACCTTCTAAGTAAACGGTATATTTCATTTCCTTTAATATTTTTAACAGGTATGTCATATCTGGGAAGGATTGGGAGAATAAATAGAGGGAGAGGAAATAACATAATGCTACCTCTTGGATTCGAAGATCCTGGACTTGAATAAACATAAACATAGTACATCCAAATCAGATGCTTTATGCAAATAAATATATGAATACATTATGACAATTAATGAGTATTGGTTTATACCAATAATTTATCGACCTAACCTAATACTAAAATGCCGCAAGTATGCGAGAATTTCTCTAAGAGATAACAAAATATAATTGAAACGTTCATGTTCAGAGTCACCAGATAACAAAATATAATGCTGCAATAAGGAACCAAAGCCTAATTTTATTCAATATATCACCCTTGAAAAGTACAAATAATCCAAGAAATCAAACCAATTAGCTTCCACGGTCAATCACATATACGTACAAGGGAACTTGTACTCTTTCCATAAGTCCAGAACATAAAACAAGGAATGCTTCCATTCACATTTCAAACTAATATGAGCCCTCTTCCTGTTAACAACGACAATAAGGGCGAGACAAATAATGAAGAAACTGCAGTGAACTTCTTTATCCACCAAATGATGAGTACATGAGTCTCACGGTCTGTTATACACATATTTTGTTCTGGGATCCACAATGAGACCCGTCCCTCCATTTACCTCCAAATCATGCCTACATGCATAAAAGTATGAAACAAATTAGTGCCAGCCTATGATCTAAACTACCTTTACTATAGAAATAAATACACACAAGAAAAAAAAATTGAAGCACAAATAGGGCAAAAGAATTCCTGACATGCTAGAATCCTTAAATTCTAAATACTTTTAGAAGACATGTTGAAAATGGTACATTGTACAAAATAACAAAATGAAAAAAAAGAGAGTAAAGATGCTCCACGCCAAAACTAAACACTCAACTGAAACACAAAATCAGGAATGGTCAACTGTTCACGGGGTACATATTTGAACAGCTGCAGAAGTCGATCAACATATACCACTTTCTTCCAAACCTGAAAGTTATATTTTAATAACAAATATACAAAACACATGAGGTCATAAAATATGTTTATAGGTTCCACTGCTTTACCACATTGTCCACAAACAACTGAAGCCCAAATACGGCTGCTTTTAGTCCGAAAGTTGGGTGAAGGACATATATTGCCTACACACGTCAGAATAAGAAATCAGAGAACTTTAGAACAGCAGAAATAGTTCGTAAGAGTAACAAATCAAAAAAATGAGAGAAGGAAACCGTGCTTACATGCAGGTTGCGCTGGTGCTTCCGACCAAGTATTTGTTGCAATCTTCTCATCCAACCCAGGTCTGGCTGTCTAATTATATGAAAACAGTGGAGGAAAAAGTAAAACTCAACTGCCAACAAAACCAAAAATAAAGAGTATTTCAAAGCAATCAGGAGCAACCAGTAACGACACTTTTACAACTCACAAAGCAACGAGCTTATGTAAAATACTCTTAAGCCACCTTCAAAACGTACTATCTTAAATTCAAGTATGCTTCACTCCAGTAGCACAACCTCAATTCGTTTTAACACAATTTATCCAAAAACACCTTTGTCTATCTTAAGGGATGCTCTTCATAAAAGCAAACCACTCAAACAGTAATATCTTCCCTCAGCAAGCAACACATTTTAACAGCTATAACATCCTCAGCAAAGTAGCATATACTTAAATCACATTGAATGAAACCAAAGGGTTTCTCAAATTTAATAACAAAGGTACAAACTACAAGTAGTTAAGTGGCTTCATGATTCTATGCCTCGCATGGACGAAGCCATTGGCCAAGCACGTTTTTCCTACAAATATGCACTGCCAATACAATGCGAATAGTTCGGTAACTAAATTACTATTGCAGATGGATAAAACAAAAACGTTCAAACAAATTTTCCATATCTCTCGACTGCTGAATTTTCAGATTTCCCTTTACCTAGTCGAATAAAAGGAGTGGATTACCATTTAACAAAAGTTATGTATACAAAAACTATTCAATTAATTTGAACAGTAAACACATAATTCACAGAATAATTGAGTTAGCAATGAAAGTATAATCAGCTCATTCCACTTGAACGTTCCTAAAATATTTATCGATGAATAGCTTATAACAAACCTACATTTCATAGAAAAATAATAAACCAATGAGAACATCCTAGAATTCAAACATTAAAACACTTACATCTGCAAAGATGCAGCAGAGTGGAAATACACAATGGAAAAAGGCTTCTGTATTAAAGGCTCAAACTCCTGAAATTTAACACCAAGAAAACAAAGGAGAAGAAAGATTGAGATTAGAACTCACGCAAATAAATCTATTTTGACTTCAATAGAAGTATGAACTGCCAAAAAATTTACAATGGCCAAACTAAGGCATGACACCAGAAAAAATAGTGTCCAGTGGCAAGGTAGCCAAACTAACCTTTACCACATGGAGCACAAACCGCTCCAGATCAAGACACCTGAGTAAAAAGTGAGCCCCTACAACAACCATGACAGGATGGCCCTCACTGTCTACCCCTCCACGATAGCTGAAAAACAAATATATCTCACATTAATCACAAATATCATATAAACCCTCGAAAGATCAATCTGAACACATACATGAACCATTCACATTGAGTATGAGTAAACTGTAAGGAATTTCCAAAACACAACTCCATTGTGATTTCAATTATTATTTAATCATGTTCGAAGTAGAACCATACTAATGTTCCAATTTCCTATGTCCCACTAGACCTTGACTTGTGCGTACGCAGATTCCAGCCATATGATCCCTGCCTATGATTTGATTAGTTAACAACTATTGTGACTCTCTACTTTGCACAGTTTTTGGGCATCCCCTTCCTATTTTGCGGCACCTCCACCATGGTCTCACAATCAAGTGATCATAGACGATGCAACTAGAGCATATATATCAAACCTTATATAGATATTAACGTAATATTAAAACCCGCAACGGGTAGAAAACGAATATTAAAATTGGATACCCGCAACCCGCGGGAACAAGTATTTTTGATACCATGTTAAGGGTATCATAGTATCCGTACCCGTTGATACCCATACCCGTTAAACTTTAATTCACAAAAATACCCTCATATAT
>Ga0099823_1004403_pt1 | contig 13761 bp, 8 predicted proteins | sample CowpearedBW_FD_76831 | JGI IMG/M metagenome (GOLD analysis project Ga0099823, IMG submission 76831) | Root nodule microbial communities of legume samples collected from California, USA - Cow pea red BW | ecosystem: Host-associated > Plants > Roots > Nodule | place: USA: California | collected... | reverse complement strand
TCACTTTCACACACACACACAGCACACAACAACACACACTCTCTCTCTCTCTCTCTCTTCTGTGCTCTTCTGTCACCCACCGCTCTTTAATTCCGCATGAAACCGTTGAACGTTTTTCAACTCTCTGCCTTCATAAGGGACCTCCAATTCTCTACCACCACTGCACACACCCTTTTGAGTTTTGATTCTCTCTCCTCACATGTTAGTACTTTCTTTTTTCCCTTTTTTTTTCCTCTCCATGATTTGAAGTGATTTTCATCTTGCATTCATAGCATTTTATCAGTTGTGTTTGTGGTGTGAAATCTGTTCTGGTCTTCATAAAGGTTGTTGCTTTCTCTGTGGTGTTTGTGACATTTTCTACTCTTTACTTGAATTCTAAACTGGGGTTAAAATTTATATAATTTTGAATTGGAGTAGTTAAGTGGTTGGTTCTTCATGATAAATAAGTAAAGGAATTTGTCTCTGGGGTTTTGATTTTCTGGGTGTTGGCATCAAAGGGTGAGTGAGGTTGATATAGTACATGCCATGAAATTTGCTTGGTGTTTAAGGTTTTATCATGGGTTGGTGAGTGTGGACCTGTTACAGTTCACCTGGCCTTTACCTTCAATGTGAAGCCTTTTTGTTGTTTCTATATAATTTGGTAAGCTGTATGCAAACTAGCTTCTCTTTTTGTCTTCTCTGTAATTGGTCTACTACTAGAATATTTGTGTGAACCACCTTCTAGCTAGGCTTTCCATTCTTTTCATTGATCTATCTTTCTACTTTTCGGTTGTTTTCAGCTTGTCTTGTACCTTCAATTGAGTCTAGGGTCCCTTTCCCTTCCTTCATATGTATAATTTCAATAGGGTGTTAATGTGTTATCCTTGAGAAAATTCATCTATGGGAAGCCTATGCTTCTGATTTGAAGGACATGTTGGTGTTGTTGCTAGTATAATTTAAGCACTTTTTTGACAGAATTGTCATGATGATAAACGATTTCATGGTTTTCTGATCTGTGCATTTTTTTTTCTTTCCTCCAAAATTTGTCGACCATGGACTATATATGGGAACAGAGATAGGTGGAATTGAATATTGAGGTGTTTGAAGGTCTAGTAAATGCATGGATCGAGGGGACCAAATGACATTACCCGGCTCTGCATCTTACTACATGCAGAGAGGAATACCTGGTGCTGGAACTCAATCTGAACTGCACAACTCGCCTAATATTAGACCATTGTCTAATCCTAATTTACCATTTCAATCAAGCATTGGTGGTGGTGGTAACATTGGATCCACATTACCATTGGAGTCTTCAGGAATTTCATCTCCATGTGTCAATGTGAGTGTTCCTTCTGGTGCTGTGCCAGGGGAATCTGTCAAAAGAAAGCGAGGAAGGCCTCGAAAATACGGGCCGGACGGAACTGTGTCGTTGGCATTGACTCCAACACCAGCAAGTCATCCTGGAGCCCTGGCACAAGGCCAGAAACGAGGTAGAGGGCGCCCACCAGGATCAGGGAAGAAACAACAGTTGGCTTCTCTTGGTAAATCCCCATCTCAGTTTTTATGTTGTTGTGTATTTGGTGAAAGATCAAAGTAATGATAATTTGCAGTTGAGTTGAGATGTTTCTTGGTTGTGTAAATCCTTATCCAAGTGATGTTTTTTGATTCTAACATCTCATTGAACTGAGTTTACAATGGCTTTTGTGTTGCAGACTTGCAGTGGATAAATTGTTATCTTCTTTCTGAGTACAATATATGTGGATTGTGTGTTGAATGGTTGAGCTTTCAAACGTTTTGGTCAATTGAGATTTCTGTGTTAGTGCAAAATCTGGATTTTGCTTTGAAACTTTTGAGTATTGAAAAGATGGATTGTTTGGTTGTTGTGTTACTTGCTTATTTTTAAAGATCAAAATTGCTTTTATCCAAGCACAACACCTGTTGTTTTCAATTTTTGAGCTAACTGTTTATTGGTTTTTTCATGCTGGAATTGGAATATCAGTTGGAGTGAATTAACATTGAGTCAGCAAGTTTTATGTTTTCATATGATTTGGTATATATAACCTATGAATTTGTTTACTATCAAAATTTTACTGTTTACAAGATCAAGGGTTTAGCTTTCAGATTTTTGGTTTATTGAGATCACTGCAATAGGTGAAAATTTTTGAGGGTTTTTTCTACTAAATTTTCTGGAGTTGAACCTGTGACTGTTTCTGTTACATCACTTGCTTTACTTAGTATTGACACAACTTTTTAAATTAAAGTATTATTGCTATGTTGTTAAGTGCTCTAGCATGTGCCAGCATTCAAAATTACACATTTCATCTTTCTCTCCAGTGGTTTTTATTTTTATTTTCAGTCTGGTATTCTGATATCAAACTCGACTCGACTAAATATACAACTTTTCAATGAATTGGGTATAAATAATGAACTATTAGTTTCTTTGCACACATAATTTTGTTTATTAGAAGATACATGCAGTGTTTGCAGAAAGTTGAACCCTCAAAAGTTTTGCTTTCTTGTGATTATGGTACTAGTACAAATTATTATGGATTTTCCTTTTAAACTATTGAGTGTTAAATTTGACTGTTTCAGTTGAACATCTACTGCAGCAGCAGCAGCCTGTGAAATTTGCAGTAGAATTATTAGGCAAATGATTATTACATCTCCCCTATTTAATAAATAGACCTTCGTTTGGCTTTTTTGCCAGTATTTTTCTTAATTATCCTTCAAATTTATTCCCAATTTAAATTATTCTTAATGTTTTTTGAAAAAAAATATGCTCTCCCCCTTTACTATGCCATACACGCTTCCTCTGTCACGCCCCCACTCACCCCTTCTAATTTATAAGTCATACTTGTTGAAATTATTCTTTGAAATAGAAAAAGGCCTTTTAGTGCCACTTAAATCATTTAACTCTAGTGGTATTCTTGGAGTACAGTTTAATTTTAAGACATTATTAGTTGAAATTAACTAATTTAACTATTGGTCTGGATGAAGTATGTTTTTTTTTTTCTTATATATAAAGTTGGAGGTGCTATTGTCAGAGCTAATATACCAATAAATTAATTTCAACAAGTTGATATTTTTACCATGCCCATGATACAAGTTGTGTTTTTGGGAATAACATTACATTATTTTCCGTAAATCATGTTTTTATTGTGATTTAAAAAGGATAACAGTTTTTGTTTATTGAGTCATGTATAGGTGCAAAGTATGCATTGTCTGAATAGTGATGGTAACAGTTGTCAATTCATTCTGTAGATTAATCTTATTGAATCAAAAACTTCTGATCGTATCCAAGATGAACAGAAATCATTATAGCTTTATACTTTTCCATAACTGCTGCAGAAATACTCTGTTCATTTCAAATCAATTGTTAACTTATGAGTTTTAGTTTGTTTCAAACTTTTTGTTACTTTAGAAAACTAAGTAAGGAATAAACTAACCCCATTAATACACTTTAGGTCACATTTCAAAATAATTGCACATGACCCTTCTTTTCCTTATTCTCTCTTTCTTGGATTTCAATTTTTATTTATTTTACTATTTGATGAATAGTAATAAATTTAAATATTTGTGTTACTTGAATATTGGTTTGGTTCAGTTTAGGTTGAGAATAAAATTTTACAAAAAACTGTTCAGCCTTATTTGATTGGTTTTGACTGTGGTTTCCCCATAAAACAATACTCTCTCCTTTTTAAGGTGTCCTTTAAGGTTATTTTTTTGGGAGAAACCAATAAATGTAATATATTTTACTTCAATAAAATATTTATAAGATATTTTATTCCTATATTAGAATAAAACAACACATATATAAATTAATTAAAAGTTAGGTGAATGACAAGGGTATATGGTAAATGTTCTTTAAATGGATCATTTTGGTTCTGTCTTTAAGGACTGATTATGTTAATTTTTTTTAATTATAAATTAATGTGAAGGGTGATTCATGTTTAATGTTGAGAGGTTATTGCTAGGTGAACTGATGTCTGGTTCAGCTGGGATGGGTTTCACTCCTCATATCATTACCATAGCAGTTGGAGAGGTATACCTCTTACTTTTAAGAATTTTTATCATTTTTTCTTTTTCTTTTTGTCTGTTTTCTCTTTTCAGACTTTGTGAAGGAAATGGTGAAGACATTCTGTTTTTTGCTTTAATTTTCAGTGATAAGTAAATTTTCTGTTTTAAAACTTTCAAGGAAATGGTTAAACTGTTTTTTTTTTTTAGTTTTCTATTCTTTCTTTACTAAAGTTTGAAAACAGGTGATAAAATGTAACTAGATACTTTTGATAATTGGTAAAAATGCATCAACTTTAATCAAAAGAGAAAACACATCAAACACCTACTCTGTGTTTTTCTCATTTTAAATGAAGTTCTAGATAAAGCATGAATTGATTGATTCTGGATGATAAAATGTGATATCTTTTGGTGAGAAACAAAGTACTACATTAAATTGGTCTCTTGACTTAATCACCAGCTTACTGGTATTAATTTCCCCTTAGAGAAAGGAAATTCATCTTTTGTCTGTCATTATTGTTTTATTGAAGTGCTACTTTTTTACTCATCAATGCATGTAAGATGATACATGCTCTAAAAATGATTTCATTTGAAACATAATGTGTTCCAAGGTGGTACTTGCTCTTTAAATGAAGAAATACTCTTTCAAAAAATTCTGTTCTTTCCTTCTTTGTAGGACGTTGCCACAAAAATCATGGCATTTTCTCAGCAGGGACCAAGAGCTATATGTATTTTGTCAGCCAATGGTGCTGTGTCTACTGTGACTCTTCGTCAACCTTCAACATCAGGTGGCACAGTCACATACGAGGTTTGTAACTTTCTAGTGTTGTGTTTGTGCATTTATGTTCAGATAGACTTGAAGTTGATAAACAATTTCACTTTATATTGCCCAACACATTTACTCCCAATTTCACTGTCATACTCTGATTCTTTTGTTCTTTTTGGAGAATGCCTCAGCATAAGCATTCTATTCATATGGATGTTAAAAATACTTTGTCTCTGGAAATTAAGACTCCATTCTAGTTACTTTGAGCTTGTTTTTTATGTATCCAGAACATGTAAATAGGTGCATTCAAATGTATGTATGCCATCTACTCACATTTATGACTGCACTTGCTATGTTACTTAAATGCAATTTGATTTAGTATTCCGCTCAAAAGTGTTAAAAACACTGATTGTACAAGTTTTGGCTATTCTAGTTTCAGAATTTTTTATAAGAAATAGCATTATTACCAAGCTTCCTTGTTGTGAGTCATAGTTCTAGACGTGTTTTGTTGAAGCATTTTATTTTACTCAACCATAAATTTAGAACAATCTGAAGTGGTTGTTCAGTATGCTTTCTTTTTGTTTCTTTTTCCTAGCACTTTTATCTTGTTGAAGTTATTTACTTTGGTTATGTATAATTATTGATGGACTTTGGATTCAACAGGGACGTTTTGAGATATTGTGCCTGTCAGGCTCTTACTTGGTTGCCGATGGTGGTGGTGGCTCGCGCAATCGAACTGGTGGATTAAGTGTTTCCCTTGCAAGTCCTGATGGCCGTGTCATTGGTGGAGGAGTTGGCGGAGTGCTTATTGCTGCAAGTCCAGTTCAGGTAAAATGCATTTTATTGCTGTCATCATATTATGTGTTAAAAGATCATCATTATCATGTCAAAACTTGCAACTTGTTAAATTTAGATGCTTTATTACCACAGGTGATAGTTGGAAGCTTTACATGGGGTGGATCAAAGACAAAGATCAAGAAAAAAGAACCTTCTGCTGAAGTGGCAGAAGTTGCTATAGAGACTGATCATCAGACAGTTCATAATCCAGTTGCAATGAATAGCCTCTCGCCAAATCAAAATCTTACTCCAACCTCATCTTTGAGTCCGTGGCCAGCATCACGACCGTTGGATATGCGCAACTCTCATATTGACATTGATTTAATGCGCGGGTGACAATTTATTTGCAAATGCCAGTACTGAGTATATATTTCAGATTCATGGTCACTCATCTAATTTTTCTGTAGTAGTAACTACAGCATGGGAAGTACCAACAACAGAGTAGAAGCCAGCTGACTTATGGAAATTTGATAAAATGTCACCTATCTCTCTACCCATGATTGACTGTAGGGTTGTACTCAATATTTTTGTAGCTGTGAGGAATTTTAATTCGAAGATTTCGTGTTCTTGGTTGAATACAGACTGTTGTTTATATCCTATTTGAAAGAAATTGACATTGAGGTAGATGCTTTGTGGTTTTGGGGCACAGATTATGATATAAACTAGTGTGACTTTTGTCATTGAACTATGGTCTCCTGAAAGGTAATGACAAAGGGTGCATGAAGATTTACTACTAGGAATGCATAGTGTTGTGTCTGATATCTGTGTGTGTTATGCTTTGATTGATGATTCTTTTTTTCCTTCTCAATTCTAGTGTATCTTATTCTTGTTGCCAATGCTGCACTTTTCTGAGTTACATTCTCTGTTCATGTCTTGCTCCTTTTCTCCAACAATCTTTTCCTTTTCTTCTCACCCCCATTGATAGTCATGCCCCCAAAAGTCACCACCATGGCTTGGGAATCACTGGTGAAGACTTAACACCTTTGTTGTTGTTGTTGAAAACCAACTATCACCGGCTAAAGAAAGAAGGGTTTGTCTGTACTGGGTGGCGTGGCGTTGTACAAATGTTATGGTTGTTTTGTTGTTCTGCCGTGGTTGATTTGGTTTCTACTGAAGTGATGTTTACCTAAACTCTGAATTTGTACGTGCGTGGGGTTGCACTTCAGTTGCTTTCCTTGTTCAAGATGCATGTATCATGCAATGCCTTTTGTTTTGTGTGCGAAGGAAAATGCTAGAAAGTGACCCTTGTACCATCCATGATATTTTAGTTACAGACAGCTTCCCTACACATCAATTACTTTACCACCTCCACAGAATAGGATGACCAATCAGAGTGATGATGAATTAGAGATAACCAGAACACTGTATAATCTACTGATATTGGATACTTCTTTTTATTATAAGTATGTATAAAAAAAATTAATGGATAACACAAAAGACTATGAGACTAGACATTAATGGATGGTGTGATAACGACTCGATATAGTAGATGAGACTATAGATTCAACAAATAATAAATTTTTCGATAGTGGATGACAAAAAAAATCGACAAACAATAAATTTTATTAGAATAAATTTTAATTCATTGATATGATAATATGCTAAAAAGTGAACTTTAAACCTAATTTAATATTACAAAATCAACTTATAATATAAGATTTGTATCCACTTATGTATTATAAAATCGTCTCTTTTTTTAATAGATGAAAGCAAAAATTAATTTGTACACAGACTAATGTCTTTATAATAATTGGAAACCATAAGTCTAATTCATAGTGTTTCCGGGAAGCCAAATTGTACTTTAGATTTTATAGATATTATGAATCACATTTGAAGTGGCTTTTGTTTGATACACCAAACGATAGTATCTTACTTATTAAATCTTCACAAAAGGAAAACGCCATCAAAGATATTTATGTAGGAAAAAGCAAAAAGATATTAGGAAATAAGAAGATAACACATGGGTGTACCAAAATCAAAGCCTTTGGAATTCAGACACACTTTATGTTCCTTCTGAACACTGGCTTAGCAAATCAAATGATTGCACATAGTCCCTACACTTGACAGGAATGAAGAAGAATGAGAGAAAACCAGAAGAGGATAGAATTAGCCAGTTATCAGATGATGTACTGTGTCACATCCTTTTGTTCCTTACCACCAAGGAAGCCATAGCTACATCCTTGTTGTCTACCAGGTGGAGATTTCTATGGAGAATGCTTCCATTTCTCGACATTCACTGCTCCAAACCAATCATAAAATCCCACGAGAGTGTTAACAAATTCTTGGCACTACGCATAACACAAAACATCACAAGGTTCCATCTCAAATGTAATAGCCATAGTTGTTGCTCACATTATGTGGAACAATGGGTGTCTGCAGTGATAGCAAGAAAAGTTGAACATGTTGATGTCTCCTTATGCATGTGTCACAGAAGCGTGCTCAACTTTGCCACCTTGTTCACCTGTGCCACACTTGTCACTTTGAAGCTCGAGGGTCTCTTTAATCTCTCTATTCCTTCCGGTGTTCATCTTCCTAAACTCAAGAGTTTGCACCTGCACATACATGCATTCACCTCCTTCTCCAGCATCAGGAACCTTATCTCTGGATCTCCAGCTCTTGAACTGTTCCACCTGAGGCAGAACTGGTACTTGTCACATTTCAACGAGTTGAAGATTGTGCGAAACTCTCGAGTTATCCAACTGTTCCAACGCAAATGGTTTTACAACCTTGTTATACAAAGTGATCGTGATTATGATTTTGTCCCAGACTACTTGGAAAGTGGAAGTAGGTCAAACATTGTTAAAGCCAAAGTTTATATGACAGTGTTTGGTGGAATCAAGGATTTTTATGCTAACCAGTTTGTTTGTGAGACTCTGAAAGAATTATGTAACGTTGAGTTTCTGTCCTTGGGTGATTTTAGGGTAGAGACATACCCTTTTAGTCTCGATCTTCCACTGTTAAAGAATCTAGTTGAGCTAAGAGTTTCTCTTGAAAATAGGAACTCCTTGTATATGGAGCTTCCTGGGAAGTGCCCTAAGCTTGAAGTTCTTGAAGTTCATATCATGGAGGATCGGTGTGGTGCTAATCAAAGGTGTAAATATCGTATTAGAGGCGGAGTGAGGGAACAGGACTTATCTATTGTTCCTTTTTCACCAGAGATAACATTGCTGGAAAGTTGAGACAGAGTCCTTAAGAGATATTCTTGTGTTGTTCTTTGTTATGTTTTCTGTTCAAGAGAAACTATTTTAGGGGACTTTTTTTCTTCTTGTTTTCCTGGTTTTATATTACTAGGGTCATTGTGACATATATAGTCAGTGAATTTGAGCCTTTTCTCAGTGAATTCTGCTGTGTTATTTAGTTTTTATCTGGATTGGATTTTACATGTACATATAGTTTGTCTCAAATATATATAAAATCTGCTAAAAAAAAGCATGTGGTCCATTCTATATATGTATATTAGAATGAATATAACTCTATTTTTCAATGGCACAATACAAACAAACACAGCACAACACAGAAAGCAGAAAGATAGAAGGCATGTAATAGTATTACAGCATTACATTAAGCATCAGCCCATGTAATTTGCAATCCCCCCCACTGATTGTGAGGAACACCTAAGGCTTTCCAGACAGCCTTGGAGGCATCAACAATGTTGTTGGGACAAGGAGGTTGATAATCATGGTCTTCATCACATCCCATGGTGGAGTCACACTCATCAACCACCATGGCCACAACACTTCTCCCATTTGCAGAGATGGTAACATTGTGGAGGCACCTACTCATGTTGTTAAACCATCCAGTGGAGAGTGCAACCACTGGTGTGTCATCAGAATGGTACTTGTTGTCACATGCTGAAGGCCCTCCTCCATCTCCACCCTCTTCAAAACTGTTGAGAGTGAGTTGTGCCTTGGTGTTGCTTGACACTGCTGGAGAACATTTGAATGTTGTGTAGGCCTTGCCTTGCACACAACACTCTGAATCATTCTCTTGGTTGCATTCTCCTGGTGGGGGTTTCTTTCCTATGATTCTGCCACTGGGGCGACACTGCTGTGCTTCACAGTGCAAGCTATTTGCTGAAATCAGAATGAGTAGCAGAACCAAGGATGCTGTTGAGGTAGGAACATTCATTTTGTTTATCTTCTCTTTTTCACTGTGTTGTTTTGCTGGGTGCTTGGTGGGGAAAAGGGTGGATTTGGATGCAATTTATAGAAAGAGATTTTCATAGTAAGGGTTGGATTCTGCTAGAAAAGGAGCATCATGGTACTAGCATCCAATGCAAGGTTCCATTCATATTTAGCTGTGGTAAGAAAACTTGTAGTGTACGTGCCGGGGAAAGTAAGTTTCCTTGGTTATAGCAACCATATATTTGGTCAAAGTTTGAGATGAAAGCTGCAATGAGATGGAAATTATCAAGCTAAGTTGTGACTCATAACTCATGAACTTTGAAGCTAAAAGCTGGTCTTTTGTCACTTTGCTTTTAATTGATATTCAATAGTCTTTGAACCATATGATACGGCATAAAGCATAGTTGGGTTGAATGTGTTTTTCGCTTTTAAATTATTTTTACTAAAATTGTATTTTATCTGTGTTTCAAAGTATGTAACAAATCTGTGTCTACATTTTATTATAGAAAACTGTAAAATGTCATTAACATCAAACGATAACTAACCGTTGTACTTAAAAATAAACAAAAAACTTCTAAAAATGGTTAACACATTAATTATTCATAAAACTGCAATGACTAATATATTAATTTTACCCATACAACTACAACACGGTATTGTAGTAAAATTATAATATTACAATCGTGAATACGAAGGTGAAAAATTGTTCTCTGTTTTATGTAATCTTGTTATTAAATTCAATTGCAAATGTTTTAGCCTTACAACCCAAATCAAGAAAAACAAACTCAGCAGCAGCCACTAACTCCTTGCATAAAGTTACGGGTAGTTTCCTAAGGCTAAATTTTAGCATGATATTCCTACATAATAGGTTAACTACTGATCATATTATTTAAACAGAAAAATGCATTTAATGAAAAATAGAAAAGTAATGTCTAATTGCTAAAATTCCCTTAAACAACTTGAATTTGTGAGTTGCAACAACTTAACTTGATAGTTTCATCTTTCATTGAGTTTCTTAAAAAATTTAATTTAATGTCAATATGTGTGCTCCTCCCATGAAACATTGGATTCTTAAATAGTTGTATGGTTGAATTGTTGTCATAAAGAACCAATGTGTTCTTCTATGTCTTATAGACTCAGCTTTTCCAACACTCTTTGAATCCAAATGCATTGACATGCACAAAAGGCAACAATTATATGATCAATTTCTGTGATGGATAACGTGACAACTAGTTGTTTTTTTAAGACCATGAAACTACTCCAGAGCCAAAACATTTTCAATCCAAAATCTTAAGGCAATAGAGTTTATAAGTCCTTTTACTGGTATACTAGTCATCTTTATCACATTTTTTTTTTCAATGTGAGACTTTTAACTCACCTTGAACTCTTAACATATAAGAGAATGACACCACTTTCAACTCAAAACCTTAGGACAATGGATTTCTGAATCTTGTATCTTATATGTTGCTCAACTTTCTCATTTTCATATGATATAAAACTTAAACTCATACTTAAATTTTCAACACATTCATATTTACCCTTGGTGAGAAAAATTCTAGTGTACGTGCCCCGTGGAAAGTAAGTTTCCTTCCTTATAGAGACCATATATTTTGGTCAAAGTTTGAGATGAAAGCTGCAATGAGATGGAAAATATGAAGTTAAGGCTCATGAAGTTTGAAGCTAAAAGCCTCTATTGGGAGTGGTTGACACGGTCGCTCCTCTTTGTCACTTGGCTTTTAATTGACATTTATATCCTTTGAACCATCTGTTTATTTAACATCTTTCATACACTTGCGTCCTTAGGTTCATGTTGCATGGCAACGAGTGTAATTAAGATTTTAAATTAAAACATTATCAACAAGTTCCACCATTTTAACATGGTACTCATTAGATTGTTTGTCTTTTTGTTAAGTTTTATGTCAATGAATAACTACTACGGTTAATTTATTGTGTGGTTTAGGACTATAATTTCATATATGGTCTGGACTAATAAAATTATGACACAAATAATATACCAATGAAGAGGTGAATGGAATATTTTTAAATTTTACGTTTTAGATAAAATTTTGAAAAATTTTAATCGAGTGTCTATTAAGTTTCAAGAGTCTCTTGAATATTTGAAAAAGAATAAATTAATTGAGTTTCTATATTTTTTTTTAATTTTTTAGTTGGATGATGTGAATGTTGACAAAGTGATATGACTATTATTTTGATTAGGGTATTGTCACATGTAATTTTATAATTTATAAATTTTTGATTTTATAATTTTATAATTTCTTTTAATTTTATGATTTTATAATTTATAACTTTATAGTTTTAATATTTTATAATTTCTCAATTGTATAATTTAATAATTTAACAATCAATTTTTGTAAAAATTTTCGTCTATCACTCACTTTTTTTTATTGAGCATCAATAACTTCTCAACTTGACATGTAATCTCTATATAAAAAAATCTTCAATCACAACCCTGTCAACAAAAGAATTAGTTAAGAAAAATTTCTAAAAAAATAGGTACCTTCAACGTTATTGTTATTGTCACCCACGTCAACCTTGAGAAATTGTAAGTGACCAGCGTATTCTCTTTAACATCCACAACCCAAAATCGGTATGAATACATTTAATATGGGTATAAATACAGATTTGGTACCCCAACTTTTTCGGAAAGTTCAATTTGGTATCCGAACTTTAGGAAAGTTTAATTTGGTACCCGAACTTTAAGAATGTTCAATTTGGTACCTAAATTTTTTAAACGTGTTTATTTTGGTACCTTCCGTTAAAAACTACATAACACCGTTTGCCTTCTGTTGAGATTAACTATTTAAAGTTGTTGGATTTCACTTTAGGTGTTTGAAAGGTTCTTTTGTAATATCAAATTTAATGAAATCAGTTAAAGTTTGGAGTTATGGAAAATGTGAATCATCTGTCAAAGTTTTGCATTTATTTTTCTGCTATTTGAAATGTTACATGGGCTGTAATTACAAGAAAGGACTTTAAATTTGAACAACATCTGTCAAACGACGTTATGTAGTCTTTAACGGAAGGTACCAAAATAAACACGTTTAAAAAGTTTGGGTACCAAATTGAACATTCCTAAAGTTCGAGTACCAAATTGAACTTTCCCAAAAAGTTGGAGTACCAAATCTGTATTTATATCTTTAATATTAAAAAATTTGATTTTCTATACCACTTAAAAAATGGGAATAAAGTAAAAACTTTTAAAACCGGTTCAAATCACAAACCGATGTAAAATGTGAATTACACACAAACCATTCAGCTACATCTACCTGTTTGTTGGTCTCACCAAAGTAATTGTGTAGGTTTTTCAAATCTTGGTGGAAGCTATAAACATGAAAGTTAAGCTATTAACACAGGAAATTTACTAACTAACTTGACGCTTATAGAAACAAAATTGGAAACTTTTAAGGGAAATCAAACTGCACCCCCATACTCAATCACGTGCGTCCAAACTCTCAGTAGCAGCTAGTCCATTTCTTAAAAGCCAACTAGATTCAAAAAGAAAAGAAAGCAAAAAGCTTGTTAACATAGTTTTTACAATGGCTATAACATTCACACTTATTTTTCAATTAAAAAACTATCTTAATCAACTTTTTTTAACATTTTGTATAAGGTATATAAAATTTCTGTAATTTATTATAAAATTGTCATTGCCACATTTTATATCATTCTAAAGACAACTAGATAACAAAACAAGAAAGTCATATAATCCGATTAATATATATTAATCATCAATTATATAATTAACACAAAAATTAATTTGAAAAAGATATTTCTTACTATTTAATAAATAAAAAATTTAATAATAACTCGATTAAAAATTTCTAAATTTATCATAATTAAACCTAAAAAAGTTAAAGTCATAACATCAGTATATAATTATAATATAATACAAAGCAAAGACTACTAAAACTGAGGAAATACTAAGAATATGTTATAATCATTGTACACTTTCTTTCCATAAAAAAAAAAAAAATTTGGTGTATAATTGCTTTAAATAATATATATATATATATATATATA
>Ga0099823_1004393_pt1 | contig 13772 bp, 6 predicted proteins | sample CowpearedBW_FD_76831 | JGI IMG/M metagenome (GOLD analysis project Ga0099823, IMG submission 76831) | Root nodule microbial communities of legume samples collected from California, USA - Cow pea red BW | ecosystem: Host-associated > Plants > Roots > Nodule | place: USA: California | collected... | reverse complement strand
TCTTTGCCAATAAGAACTTTTGAGCAAATGATTCACAAGTTCGGACTCTGTCACCTTAATGATGTAAGTTTACATGAGGGGGAGAAATAGAATATGTGATGAACAATATTGTATTAAAGGATACAAAATGTTGTGCTTTTTTTCCTTCACTAGGTTTTTTTTATCCCAAAGGATTTTTTCTAATAAGGTTTTAACGAGACACATTCTCTTATCAATGAACACTTAAGGGGGAGTGTTATGAGTTAATGATTGTCCATTGATTTGATACATATATTCATATGATTGATACTCATATGATTCATTACTCTTTATATAAATATTTATATTAACTACTCGATTTGTTTCCTTTATGGATTACATGTTATATTTATAAATATGACTATTTCTATCAGAAATAAGACACACAAAAGTTATTCCCTATTCTCTCATTCTCTATTCTTCCCTCTCCTTTTTCTCTCTTTTATTAGCTTCATTTTATAACAAGTTTAACCTTTTTTTATATATTGAATTTTGGCTCCAACTATCATTTTCCCATTTCCGCTGTTGATCACAAACATCCCATATGTATAGGGCTAACCATGACATACATAAGTATACATTATTTATTATTATATAAAGATAAAATGTCTCCGTATTCTTTCTACTAAACTAATTTCTATTTCTATGTTGTTTTTTCTCAAAGTAGCAAACCTTAAAAAGTTTACTTGTCGAATTTTTCATTTCTCTCCTACTTTTTTTTATACACGCAAACAAAGTTTGATATAATGTTGATCACATGGTAACTTTAACTTATCCAAGTAAACGTTCATTTTTGCCAAGTAAACTTGCCAACAGGAACAAATTCCATCAGTATACCTAAACTCTTTATGAGAAAAGTAATGGGACCATCATTTTCTTAAACCATTCATGAACACAAGACAATAAGCTTGCTATTTAATTTAGCAAAGGTTTGGTTAATTCTAGGCAGTGCTCAAGGTGGAGTATGAGGGATAATTAGGAGAAAGACAACCAAGTACAAGTGGTATCATGTTTTAGGCTTTTAGTTTACTATTTTTTTATTCATGATATTTTAAAAGATATACGTAATATCATACTTAAGATTATTTGATTAAGAGTCCATATTATCAGGAACAAAAAATAACAGAGACTAATTTACAAATGAAGTTGAAAAAGGGAAAAACCCAGGACCTTGTTAATCTCACAATATCAAAGCCTCGGCATTGCTGCTTAAGAATCACAAATGATAATGATAAACGTTATCAAGCACAAAACTTTATAATCACTAAAAAGGACTGACCATAGTGACATTAATGATTCTTAAATATCAACGTCAGATTATTTCAATTCTTAATTAAAATTGTATTAGAAGGTACAAATAGAAGGGTTCGGTCAAGTGAAAATTACACATTGCTTAACATATTGGGGTATGAGATTTCAAAACAACCCTACTTGCCACCTCTTTTTCCCTAAAGAACAAAAACAACAGGCAAAAGCTAAAGATAAACCTTGGAACAAAACATGCGCATAAGATTGTCCTTATCCATGCTAGACTAACATTTTAAGACTCTACTAGTTTATCTGTAACTCTTGTCCCAAGCAATGTATATTGACCCTTAACATCTATTCGCATTGCCCAATCTAAAAGCTTGCATGTGCTATCAACATTCATAACTAACTATTATTTATTGTCAAGTAAATCAATATCACAAAAGGCAAATCTGATGTTAAGAAGCATCCCTTAACCAAACAATTCATGTAAAATTAGACTTTTTATTTACTTTTACCCGTGCTTTCTGTTTTTCTCCCATTAATATAATTTTTTACCTTGTAAGTTTTGACAATGTATTGAACTTTCATAAAATCTCACACGTAATAATTAAATTTAATTTATTCTTACAACTCTCTTTCATAAGGCTATTAGTCCCATTTTCATCAGGGAAAGCACAAACACTTTGCCAAACCATCTGCATGTATAAATTAACGAAATTCTAACCTCCCTGTCACCGGATTAGAATGTGTAGAAAGTACTGTTATTTTGTACCAGGTATTTCAAGCAAACACAGGGGTTCCAGATCCTTCAGAAGATGAGGGCTGCAAGGCTCGAATGCGAATGTCATATTTTGTATGACTGGGCACTTTGGAGCTAGGAGATGACTCTGCTTCGTCTGACACAAGAGGAAAGGATGTAGTGTAGCCATTGCATGCGTTTCCAATATGGTTGCCACACTTGCGACAAAGAAGCTTGGTTCTTCGGCGAAACAAACCCCATGAGTGCTTATCAAAATGCGGCACACACTGAATTTCATCAACCTGGGTAAATCTGCTAAGATCAATATTGAAGAATGATATAATACCTCGCTTTATGGACTTCCCATATTTTGATCCGATGGATGAGGTGTTTCGGTTAGAGGAGGATAGATTCAATTCATAACCACAAGTACCACAGCTGCCAAATATATAAAGAAAAGATATTGTAATTTTAACAACAAAAATATACAACCCAGATTCATCGCAGATAAATCGTCCCCAATATTAAGCTTGGTCTTTAATGTCACTTCAACAATTAGAATGATCAGGTTAAGAATACATTTCGAAGAATACAAGATTGTCAGCACAACTAATCATGTTCAAAATATACGTATTTGCATCCACAAAATAATCACATTACAATCATTTTTTATCATTCAAACTTCATTATTTTTGTCTGCTCGGAAACAAGGATTTTTTCCATATAAAAGAACTAGTTTAAAGTGGAATCAAGCATATGCTACGTACCTAACACATGTTAGTAGCATTCATATAATATAGGATTAAATATGTTTTTATCCCTTAACTTTTAATGAAAATTAAAATTAGTCATATTCGAAACTTTGATTCAATTTAGTCCTCCAACTTTAAAAATGCATGATTTAGTTATTTTAAACAAATTTTGTTAAATTTACGTTTCAAAATAGTTTTTTAGCTAACATCGAAGCAAAAATATATCAAAAAGTGTAAACATCTCAAATGCTAAACATCTCAAATACTATCGTGAAACGTGTTTGAAACATTAAATAAAGTTAACAAATTTTGGTTAAAAGGACTAAATTCACACATTTCTAAAATTGAAAGATTAAATTGGACCAAGATTTCGATGACTAATTTTAATTTTTACCAAAAGTTAAGGGAAAAAAACATATTTAATCCTATAGTATAACAAAATATAACAAAGGCATACAAAATATACTTTTTTTTTTCTTTTGTATTTCAAAGTGCTCAATGTTAATTTATTACTTACACAACTACTCAAGATTTCATGAGATCGAGAGCAAGCAACCCATTTCTTTCCCATGTAAAGCATATCATCCGTTTCAATTAAAAACGATCTTAAACGCTTAACATATCCAATTATCAAACAGTCCACAACATATAAAAACTTGATAATAGAGACAGAAGCAAACAACTCTAATTCCAACCACTTTCAAGAGTAATACGTCATGAACACTACTATTCAAGCTCACTTTCTCAGTAGATGCAGAAAATCTAACAATTCAGATTTTAGATTATAGTTTCAGAACGGTCACAATCCTTAATATTATAAAAGATAATAGACAATTGCACAAATGTAGCCAAAATCGCGTTCCCAGAAACCTCAAAACTTTGCAATCACAAACCGTTTTTAAAACTTTGCTTAATAAGAAAAAAATAGAAATATCTTTTATCTTGAGGAGAGGAAAAAGACTCAGTAACTCTCAATCTCTCTACAATGATCAAGTAAATCCTACTCGTGAAAGTGACTGAGAGTACCCAATTTAATCCTCTATCACCAATCTGAATTCTCCTCTTGAAATTAATAGAATGAAAATGTCCCTTAAAATTAAGCTACTTTAATGATCACACTATATGGGCTGAAAATTAACAATGAAATTTTACAAATTAAAATAATATAATAACAAATAAAATCCATATCACGATCGACGGCGCAGAACTGTTTCCCAAACAATTCGATTGCGATTCACCAAAAAGAGAATTTAACCTAAAAAGAGAATTAACGAATTTAAGGAAAGTGCGATGACGACGAGATAGAAAGCGAACCTATAACGGACATCTCTTTGAGAGGAGCAAGATTGGTAGGAGTAAGTTCGGTTAAAGTGACCGTCTCGTTTGAATACGGAACCATCCATCACCTCTTAGAGTTTCCCAGCGGCGGCGGCGGTGGAGGCGGAATGCGGAAGAGCCACCGTGGCGGCGAGGGGCCAGTGAAAGAGAAGCCAATTCTTGGAAATTTGGTTTCGTTCGGTGAGCAGCGTGCTACGGAGAATTTGGAGCGCGATATTAACCGAACCCAACCGAACACGATCGATACGGTACCGTTTTGTTTCGGAATGGAAGAAGAAGATGATCACGATGACGGAGATGAAGCTTGAGTGAATGAAAATGGATTTAGAAGTTTTTTTTTCTTATTATTTATTATTTTAAAATATTAGTTATTTATTACTGTGTAAGTTGATTTTGTTTTTTAAACCGCGTGGGGTAAGTTAAAAGGATTATCAGTTGGGCCCGGTGTTTCGTACCGGTGTATGTACTGTGCTTTATTTTGTTTAGGTTAAATATTTTGTTGGTCTTCCTTTTTTATCAAAATTTTAATTTGTTGTTCATATTTTTATTAGTCTTAATTAGGTTTATATTTACGTAAATCAGTAAAAATTAGATTATTTTTGTTAGTATGGAACTTATAATACATCGATACTTCAATTTGAGTCACGTATCCGTATCCGACATGTATCATGTCTGATACTTTAAGATACCTTAACGATACTTACTAATGAAGTATCTAATTTATAAAATAGTAGTACACTACAATAAAATCTTTGAATAATGACCAAAATTAGTGACAAAATATAATTAGTCACTATATAGTGAATAAATTGACAACTAAAATAGTTCCAACAACTTATAATCGGTCTCTAAATTGATAATTAAAATAGTTTCAATGATGAAAATTGGTTTTTAAATTGGTCACTAACATTAGCTACAAGGTTTTGACTACCAAAATAATTGGTCTCTAATTAGAAAATTTGGATTCATACATTATAAATCATATATTTATTATGTTTGTAAAAAATATTGTACACTTTTCATTATTCATATATGACGTATCTACCACATCATATCCGATTAGTTTAAAAATTAATGTATCAACGTATCGGATACGTGTCGTATCCGATACACGTATTGTATCTGTGCATCATAGTATGAAACTAACATAATTAAGTAGGTGCCACGCGTCAGCTCCTTGTTTTTTATATTTTTTCTTTATTTTAAAAAAATATTTTTTTTTTATTTTTTTAAATATTTATGCCATGTATCACGTTTGTAGTATGTCACGTGTCAATCTAATACGGTGACACGTGTCAAATTATTGTATGAATCTCAATTTGATCCTCATATTTGTTAATTTGATTTGATTTCAGTTCCAAATATTTTTAAAAATTTTCAATTTCTTTTGCTCCAAATTTCGAAAAAATTTAATTTTTATATAGATGTTATGATAATACTTTTATTACAAGTGATATTTCTATTACATATTTTAAACAATATTAAATTTATATTCTACATTAAACTTTATTTAAATTTTATTTTAAAATTATAAATATATAGATTTATAAATATTTATTCGAAATATTTGTATAACATTAAACATCAACAATTTTTTAGAGTTGGCTTAAAAATAATGTAAAATTTTAAAACAATTTTATAACAAATTAAAATAAATATATTTAAAGTTTTAATATTAAATACACTTAATACTATTAAAATATTTAATAAAAATATCAATTTTAATAAAAATAATCATAACATTATATAAAAGTAAAATTTGGAGTCCAAGATTGAGCATTAGAGTAGTAGTATTTTAAATTGGGCCCATTATTTAGGCATTGCTTTCATAAATAGTAGGCTAAATAAACTTGACCATTGGATTTTAATTGGGCTAATCAAAGCCCAATAGGAAGTATAGGCTGAGACACTCCATTCACCACAAGGGAGGTGCGACTTTGGCTTGCCAATGAGTGCCATGACACTTGTCACGCATCCAAGCTATAATGCGCTTCCAAGGGTCAAGAGAGAGACTTATTCTCCAAGACTTACATTTCATTTCAAACACCATTTCATGTGCATATGCATTAGTGACCTTCTCTTCTATAAAAGAGTCCTCTAGCAATTTGTAAAGTTTACTTTTGAAATTTGTAATAGAATGTTTGTGTTGAGATCACTCTACGCTTCTATTATTTTGAGAGCACCTAAGCTAGACGTTTACAATATTTCCTCTAGACACCTTCCACTAGTTTAGTTTTTAGTCTAGTTCTCCTTTCACCACTCCAAATTTCATTGCTACAAGAGCCTTAAACACTTGTCTCCATGCCATTTTCCACTACCTATGGAGTTCTTACTAGCCATCATGTAAGACCCGAGAAAAATTAGAAAAAAAGGGAAACACATAGAAAAATTGGTGGCTTGTTTGAGATTGTGGATTTATTTAGATTAAGTATTTTATTTAATTTTTATATATGATGGAATAATTAACTGATTAATTTAAATTAAGTGTTGTTTATTTATTTTAATTATTTACTTAATTATGGAATGTAAATTATATATGTATATAAATAATTGGTGCACTTTATGTCTGGAGAATGCGTCTAGTTTAGTGGCTAGTGCTATGAATTTATGTGTGCAGGTACATGGGTTTGAATCTAGTCGCCCTCATGTAGTTGTTTTTAATTATTTATTTAATTATAGCATGCAGAATATGTGTGTTTATAAAACTGTAGTGCACATGCTATTACACATAGCGTAATGGTTCGTCTATGTGCTAATAATGTGAATGTGCATGAGTTTGAACCCTCTGCTATATACGGTGCAATAACTATTCTCTCTTCTCTTTTGGTGCTCACGAGAAAATCTTTATATTTCTCTCTTCTCTTTTGATTTTCTAGTTTTTCTTTAATTTCTTGTAATAAAAAAATATAAGTAACGCCGCTCTTTGGGGTTGTTTTATTTTTAGAATCTTAATTGACATATTTAACTTTAGAATATTAACAGAAAAGATTAGGATGAATAAATTATAAATTAAAAGGTAATGTTTTAGGGGAGGAGATATAACAGTTTTAAGGTTTCTAAAATGTGAGAAAAAGAGGAGAGGAGTAGACAAGAAAGGAACCATGGAAGAGATTGCGAGAGAAAAGGAACGTAGGTTGGAGGTTGCTAATAAGGTAGGGGAAGCCAACCTTGCTTTCTTCTCTTGTTTTGTCGTTGTTTGTTTAATGAATGAAACGGGAAAAGCATGCATCTGTAGGGGAAGCTGAGTTTGTTGTTGTTTGAAGCTACACCTTGTTTTGTATTCCTCGTTTTTCTTGTTGTTTGTTTGATGAATGAAAGCTTGAAAAACATATGTGGGTATTTTTCTTTAGTTTCAAACTGGTTTGTTCAATGATTATGTTTTTCAATTCCTATGTATCTTATAGGAATTGAAAATACTCTTTCAATCAAACAAATATTTTCATTATTCCCATATTCCTATTTTGAGAAGAACAAGGGAATAAAAAAGAAGAAGAAATGGATTCCTATTCCAATCAAATTTTTCTTAAAATTTCTATTTCGATGAACTAACGCTTAACCTAGTTATATATAAATATATATATATATATATATATATATATGTGTGTGTGTGTGTGTGTGTGTGTGTGTGTGTGTGTATGTATGTATATATATGGAAAATGGCGGACCGTGTAATAACCATTCTTGTTTTTTTACCCCTTTTTTTCTTAGGATACCAAAATTGTTTGTAAAAAGAATCTGGAAAAAAAAATTGGACGCAATTCTCAGATAGTAGAAATCAATTGGATTTCTACTATCTGGATTAGTCTTTTAGTATAGAACAAAGGCATTCTGAGCCAACTACATGTGCATCTAGTGCAGTGGCTTGGAAGCAATACGGTGCAATAATTATTCTCTCTTCTCTTTTGGTGCTCACGAGAAAATCTTTATATCTCTCCCTTCTCTTTTGATTTTCTAGTTTTTCTTTAATTTCTTATAATAAAAAAATATAAGTAACGCCATACTTTGAGGTTGTTTTATTTTTAGAATCTTTATTACTTTAGAATATTAACAGAAAAGATTAGGATGAATTAATTATAGATTAAAAGGTAATGTTTTAAGAGAGGAGATATAACAGTTTTAGGGTTTCTAAAATGTGAGAAAAAGAGGAGAGGAGTAGACGAGAGAGGAACCATGGAAGAGACTACAGGAGAAAAGGAACGTAGGTTGGAGGTTGCTAACAAGGTAGGGGAAGCCAACCTTGTTTTCTTCTCTTGTTTTGTTGTTGTTTGTTTGATGGATGAAATGGGAAAAACATGCATCTATAAGGGAAGCTGAGTTTGTTGTTGTTTGAAGCTACATCTTGTTTTGTATTCCTTGTTTTTCTTGTTGTTTGTTTGATGAATGAAACCTTGAAAAACATATGTAGGTATTTTTCTTTAGTTTCAAACTGGTTTGTTCAATGATTATGTTTTTCTTTTGTTTATATGAGTGTTGTGGTGTCATGCGTTGAATGTTCAGAAGTGTAGGGCATGCATTTTTGCGTGTTTCCTTGTGGCAGGTTCGTTTTTGGTTTCTGGATGCATGGGTGTTGGTTCTTTTTTTTAAATCTTGGTTTCAGTGTCGAGTAGTTTAGTTTTTTTTCCTTGTTAACGTTAAGTGGTTAGGTGTTAGATAGGGGAAATGTTTGGTCCATTTGTCTCGGTTTTATTTAGTTAGAATGGGTGGTGCAATGCTTGGTTCAAATGAGGAACCATAATTGCATAGGTTGGTGGGAAGCTTTCTTAATTATCGTGCTATAATTTTGTGCTCCGATAGGTTGTGCATATTTTTCTTTATTGTTTTCTTTATCACATGTTTATTTCTCTTTCATCACGTACAACATGGGTTTCACAACTATGGGGGAAATGTTTTGGTGCAGTCCTTGTCATTCATGCAAAGTGTTCGTTCTTGTTCAGGTGATAGTTTGCATTGTAGAAAGAAACCCCTTGGTTTGGTTAATTGGGTTCTTGAAACCTTTCTCCACTCATTCCTAATGGTTTATCCTTTGCCTTTCTCCTATTTTATGTTTTTTTTGTGGTTGAGAAGGACTAACTGGTATATGAATTTAGATTTTTCTATTGAGCATGTTGAAAGTGTTTTGGTTTGCATGAAGACTTCTGGGAGTTAAGTGTTATATGAGGTTTTCCATACCTAGAGACCCAATGAAGACTCTTTCGCTTGTGTGAAGCAGTGGAAAGGGGTCATCTTCGCCTGTGTGAAGCAATGATAGAGGATTGGTTCGAGTGTTGTACTCTCTCGCCTGTGTGAAGTAGTGGGGAGGGGAAAGATGTTTCACCTTATTTCGGCTCGTTGCGAGTATAGTGCCCGATGTGCGATGCATTGACGTTGTTACTCATAATTCCTTGAGGAATAAGGGAGACAATCTGGCTGTGATAGTGGGACACATCGAACCATCTATTTCTAGGAAAATAGATGTTGTTGTGGGGTAAAAGGCCGCGGAAAGCAAAAGCTTGATTATGATTATTATGTTCAAGAATTTTAGATGAATACGATAGTTTGCTGGTTTGATATGGTTGTTTGTATGTTGAGGGTTGTGTGTTCAAAATAAAGTTTGATTGTGATCGTAATGCTTAAGTGTTACTTGAATTAGATGTTGAGTATTTTTGTCATGTTTTATTTTTCGAAATTCTTTTATATATCATTGTTTATGGTTAGTTTACCCCTATTTGTTTGTATGTTTGTTGTTTGTGCGATGGTCATATAACGTGTGTGTTATACAGGAGTAGGTGATATTGCAGATAGTTTTGTCATGGAGTAGATTAACGAGAGGCTGGGGTGGACTCTGGAGTTTTTATAATTTATTTAGTTGTTTTAAATAAAATATTAAAGACTATGTAATTTTCTTTTGTTTGCAAATGTTATTTGAATTTTTTTGACAACTTGAGCTTTTGGAATACACAATTTAAATTAGAATATAAGTTTTTTTAGTACATTTTCAATTATAATCCTTTTCTATCAAACACGTTCATTATTTTACTTTCCATGACATCCCAAAATTGGAGTGTTATACACCACACATTGGAGCTCCATCAGTCATGGAAGTTCTCCCAAGAAGAGTCACAAGGAGTATGTCTAGAGGGGAGACTTCTAGTCCTTCATCTTTATGTTTGTGTTTGCATTTCATTATTGTGATTACACTAAAGTTAACTTAGTTGAACAACCTTAGTTTACTTGTTGAACTTTGATTAGGTTTGATTTGTTGACTAGAGTTGACTTGACTTAAGCCACCATACTAATCTATGTTTAGCTGTATTTGTAGGTTAATTAGGAGTAAGACGCATGAGCTAGGTGGTGGCATCCTATTTGCGAACAAAGATGATTTGGAGCCTAGGTGGAGGAAAGAGGAAAGCAAAAAGCATAAAGCAAGGAGCTTGTACCTTTTGTCTCTTTTTTGTCCTAAGCTCCTTCTGACTTTTTTTATGGAGGCACTATTGCCTCATTTGGAGTGCATGGTCGAGAATCACTCTAGGAATTCACACCACCATTCAAGTTTGTGCTACTTTAGAAGATACTTCTAGAATTTAGGTTTTCCTACTTTGCTAGCTAGTCCCTTTTAACTTATGTTTATTTCTTAGAGACACCTATAACTCTCTATATAAAGGTGTTCTTTCACTTGTAAAAGGGTTCATAAATTTAAGTATTACACACTTGTTGTTCAACCACAAAACCATGAGCTTCCTCCTTTGAGGGGAGATTTCACTTAGCCTTATCCTGATATACAAGTGGCGACACCAATCACTCATCTCTAGAGTTGGTTAGCCTTATGGCCCTTCTAAGAGTGGCGTGCTTCATCTCCATCACCATTCTTTATATCTTCCATTTTGTATTTGTTTTCTTTTACTTCTATTTGGTTTATTTTCTTTGCTTCTGTTTATGTTTTGATCTTTAACTCAATCCATCACTCTCCTTCTCTAGAACCTTTAGAAGTGAACCTTCACATCTTGATAGCTTGTTATCTTAATGTCAAGTAGGGATCTTCTCTAAGTTTTCTTAAGAAACTCATCACCATTTCAAAATATAAAATGAACCAACTTAATCCTTCATCATTTGGTATCTAGAGCCTAGGTTATCTTGAATATGGTGCTTTTTATGTTCTAACTATTGTCTTCTTGTGTTTTGTGCTTGGTGGACCTCTTGACTTTCTCGGTGTTTGAAGTAGTGCGCACAAAATTTTCCATTTCACAAGAGGTTTAAGTATCTAAAATCTCATCTTATTGATGTATGTTGCTTGGTGAAGTAAGAACATGAATTTTGGTGCTTTCTTGGGCTTGGTCGAGAGCTATCTTGGATGTTACCATGCCAAATTTTTTTTCTAACATGTTAAAAGTGTCTTTAAATGTATTTAGCTTTGTTTTGAGTCCTTTGTCATATGCCTACTTGAAGTTTTCTTGTTATTGTTTCCTAAAGTATTTTGAATATTGCATGAACTATATTTGCATGGACTATATCTCTTATTTGATGTATGCTCCATGGAAATTGTTTGTTGTAGGTCGTTGACGAAGTCTAAGAGACACTGGGCTTTGATGGGGCCGTAGGGTTCATAGCGGATGTTGAATTCTGATAGTTCCACGGCCCATGATGACATGCGTCCGGCTAGATCTGGTTTTTGTAATATTTTTTGAATAGGGTAGTCGGTCTTAACGGTTATGGTGTGGTTTTGGAAATATGGGCGTAGGCGGCGTGCCGCGTGGACCAGAGATAGGGCCAGCTTTTCTACCATTTGATATCTGGTTTCAGGATCTTGTAATGTTCTGCTCACAAAATATACAGGATGCTGTGTGCCTTCTATTTCTTGGACAAGCGCGGCGCTGACGGTATAATCGGTTGTTGTGATGTATACAAGCAGGGGCTGATGGGTGTCCTGCTTGTGGAGGATAGGTGGGGAAGTTAGGGTTGTTTATAGTTTTTGGAATATCTGTTCACAATCATCTGTCCACGTGAACCGGGTGGATTTTTTTAGGAGTTAGATTATGGGTTGGGTTTGTTCGGCTAGTTTGGGTAGGAAACGGGAAATGGTTGTGAGACGGCCAATGAGACGTTGGACCTCCTTAATAGTAGTGGGGTTGCGCATTTCGATGATAGTCTTGCATTTTTCAGGGTTGACCTCTATGCCGCGTTGGGTTAACATAAAACCAAGGAATTTACCCCGGTCAATGCCGAATACACATTTGTCGAGGTTGAGCCGGAGGTTGTATTGGCATAGCGCGGAGAAGTAAACGGATCATACCGCTCTTGAAGACTTAGTAAAATGGAGGTCCCCGCGTTCGATGGACCTTAAGGGCCTAGGTTAGGGAACAGGCCCACTCATAGCCCAGGCTAGGGCCCAAGCCTAGGCCTAGTCCATTGGATAACCGAACATCATTAATGTTGTATAAATACGCATGGACCCCACGAATTAAAGGTACGCATTCATTAATCACTGATTTGACTTTTTGAGAGCTTTGAATTACTTGAGCTTCAGAGACTCTTTTGCAGGTAACCCCTCCTGGGTTCAAGCTGACATGTACCAACTGGGGAGAGACCAACTGAGGAGATAGCTGACACTTGTGCCTAACTCATCTTATTTGTTCTCTGCAGGAACAGAAATGATTTTAGCTTAAAACTTGAGGAACTGAGTGTCCAAGCCGCCTAAAAACACTTTTGTATCATCTTGTGAAACTAGTTTTGAAAGAAGAATTTTTTTTTGAACTTTTACCATTTTGTTAAGAGCAGTATTACTCCTTGGTGAACCAAATTGGCAAACATCACGAGTTGTTATACTACTAGTGATGAGTTCATGATTATGCCTTCATTTAATGTTTATTTTTGGGTAATTAATTGAATTTGTGTGTTTAAAGAGTGATTTAATTGATTGTTCTAATAATTAATTTATTTGAACTTGTGTGATAAAAATGTCTTAAAAAGTGATTTTTAGTTGCATAAATTATTTTTGGATATTTTAATGTTTGTTGATGCAGCTGAAGATAAGATTAAGCTCGTTTAAGGTGGGAAAATTAATTGATTGAAGTTACAAAACACCTTTAAATAAGGCTAAAATTAGCAAGTTCAGAAGCTAAATGCACTCCCAGTTTTTATTTTACACACTCCTCCTACAAGTGGACCCTATTTTTCATCCCTATTATTTCTATGGCTTAAATATACATTTGGTCCCTATTTTTGTTGATTTTATTCAATTTGGTCCCTATTTTCGTTTTATGTTCAATTAGGTCCTCATTTTCGCCAAATTATGGTCAATTTGGTCCTTTTCACTAACGATGTTTAAATAGTTAAAGTTTTTGAACAGTACATGCCACGTGTCAGCTCCTGGTTTTTATGATTTTTTTTAATTTTTTTTAAAATATTTTTAATTTTTTTTTAAATTTTTTTAATTTCAAAAAAATGGTCCACGTGTCAAGTCACAATTGTGCCACGTGTCAATGCTAGTGCCACGTGTCAGTTTGTGATAGTATTATTTTTTTTGTTCAATTTAGTCCTTATATTCGTTATTTTTGTTTAATTTAGTCTCAATTTTTATTAGAATAAATCAATTTTGTCCTTTTCAAATTGACACTAAATTTAATATCTTTTATACAAATTATATTAATATCTTTTCTAAAATTGACCTTTAAAATTATTATTTTTTAAACTAATATTTG